>Ga0189292_10117_pt1 | contig 42617 bp, 41 predicted proteins | sample UW1oraminimetaG_FD_130317 | JGI IMG/M metagenome (GOLD analysis project Ga0189292, IMG submission 130317) | Marine microbial communities from the Costa Rica Dome - UW179A-orange mini metaG | ecosystem: Environmental > Aquatic > Marine > Oceanic > Photic zone | place: Costa Rica: the Eastern...
GGTGAAGGAGTTGGCGATGGCGATGATCGGCTTCTTGAAGTCTTCATCCTTCATGCCGGTGGCGCGCCACAGCGCGCGGGCACCGGCCATGTTGCGGCCGTGCGTGGAGGTTTTCGAACGGTAATCGGGCATGACGGTTCCTGCGGCTGATCAGGTAAGCAAAAGTATGCGTATGGTGAGCAACGCCTGTGCCGGATGCAACGGAGGGTGACCGCGCGTTCGGAAGGGGCCGGGTCGAGGCGGGTAGACGCTCGTAGGGCCTGGGCTCAGTGTTCGCCGTGTGGTGAATGGCGAGATATCACCGATTCTACGCACGTTCCGGTGCTCGGGCCAGGCGGGACGATTGCCGGTTCTGCGCTACCCCGCGTGCTAGCTGGCCGGCGCTGCTGGCGATGCCGTTCGTCCCGCCATTGCGTGCCCTCGAGGGCGCATCGACCGCTGGTCCGCTCGCCTGGCGAGCAGGCATCTGCTCGCTAGAGTCCAACCCCGACCGTTGCGCTGGCAAGCGCACCTTTTCTCTCGTGCCGTTGACCAACGAGCGGTCGCCTCACCATGCGTGCCTGTTCTAAGCAGTAGCAGGCTGCGGTCGGACGGTGGGTGTCCTTTATACCAACGATAAGAATGAGGAACGCAGATGCACAAGATCTCACTTCGATACCTCGGCGCTGCCGCGTTGCTGGCTATATCAACCAGCGCGATGGCTGCTCCCCTGCCGGACACGCCGGTACGCCATTCCCATCCGTTTCGAACTTCGATAACTCCGGCCCATATGCGGTCAGTAGCCAAAGCGAAGGGCCCAACTGCCGTGTCTACCGGCCGCGCACGCTCGGCCAGAACGGCGTCAGGCATCCGATCATCCTCTGGGGCAACGGCACCGGTACCGGGCCAACGGCCTATTCCGGGTTGCTGACCCACTGGGCCAGTCACGGATTTGTAGTTGCTGCTGCGGAAACCTCCAACGCCGGTACCGGACGGGACATGCTCGCCTGCCTCGACTACCTGGTGCAGGAAAGCAACCGCACCTACGGTACCTATGTCGGTGTGCTGAACACCGGACGTGTCGCGACCTCTGGGCATTCCCAAGGTGGCGGCGGCTCGATCATGGCCGGTCAGGATGACCGTGTGCGGGTCACCGCGCCGATCCAGCCCTACACCATCGGTCTCGGCCACAACCCGGCTTCACAGCGCAATCAGCGCGGGCCGATGTTCCTGATGTCGGGCGGTGCTGACACCATAGCCATTCCTTATCTGAATGCGCAGCCGGTCTATTCCCGCGTCAATGTGCCGATCTTCTGGGGTGAGCGGCGCTATGTCAGCCATTTCGAACCGGTGGGTAATGGTGGCGCCTATCGCGGACCGACGACCGCCTGGTTCCGTTATCACCTGATGGAAGACGAGAGTGCGCGCAGTACCTTCTACGGGCGGCTCTGCCGCCTGTGCACCAGTCTGCTCTGGAGCGTGGAGCGCAAGGGCATCGAGTAAGGGCAGGTGAGCGCAAGGCGGTCCGCCGCCTTGCGCACTGCGGATGGAGAATCAGCTGTTGGGCAGGATGCGGCAGGTCAGGCTCTTGATGTAGCGGGTCTCGGGGATCGCCGGATGCACCGGATGATCCGGGCCCTGGGCGCCGCGTTCGAGCAGCTGGATATTGCGGTCCAGATGGCGTGCGCTGCCGAGCAGGATGTTCTGCAGGTGATCTTCTTCCAGGTGCATGGAGCAGCTGGCGCTGACCAGGATGCCGTCCTTGTTGAGCAGGCGCATGGCGGCTTCGTTGAGGCGACGGTAGGCGGCCTCGCCGTTCTTGATGTCCTTCTTGCGCTTGATGAAGGCCGGCGGGTCGGTGATGACCACGTCGAAGCGCTCCTCGGCGTTCTTCAGTTCCTTCATCGCCTCGAAGGCATCACCCTCGACGCAGGTCATCTTCTCGGCCACTCCATTGAGCGCGGCATTGCGCTCGACACCGTCCAGGGCGAAGGCCGATGCGTCGACGCAGAACACTTCACTGGCGCCGAAGGCCGCGGCCTGGACGCCCCAGCCGCCGATGTAGCTGAACAGGTCGAGCACGCGCTTGCCCTTCACGTAGGGCGCCAGGCGCGCACGGTTCATGCGGTGATCGTAGAACCAGCCGGTCTTCTGGCCCTGCAGCACCGGTGCCTCGAACTTCACACCGTTCTCCTCCAGCGCGACCCATTCCGGAACCACGCCGAACGCGGTATCGACGTACCGCTCCAGGCCCTCGGCATCGCGGGCGCTGGAGTCATTCTTCCACAGCACGCCGCGCGGCTTGAGCACCTGGACCAATGCTTCGAGCACGGCATCCTTGTTGCGCTCCATGGTGGCCGAGGCCAGCTGCACCACAAGGTGGTCGTGGAAGCGATCCACCACCAGGCCCGGCAAAAGATCGGAATCACCGTAGATAAGGCGGTAGCAGGGCTGATCGAACAGGCGATCACGCAGCGACAGGGCGACCTGGATGCGATGCACCAGCAGCGACTTGTCCAGGCTGTGCTTGAGATCGCGCGACAGCAGGCGCGCGCAGATCAGGTTGTTTGGCGAGATGCCGACGATGCCCAGCGGCTTGCCGCCCGCTGCTTCCAGCACGGCCTGATCCCCGGCGGCGAAGCCGCTCAACGGTGTGGCGGCGGTGTCCACTTCGTTGCTGTAGACCCATAGATGACCGGCGCGCAGGCGGCGATCGGCGTTGGCTTTGAGGCGCAGGCTGGGCAGGGTCATCGGCGGGGCTCCGGCAAAAAGACGGGCATTCTAAACGAGCTGCAGGCCACGCGCGCCGGCGCTGCCGGAAAATCCTCGCAGCGCCGGCCACGCATCGTTCGATCAGGCGGACAGGGCGTCGATCAGCGCCTGGCTGAACGCCGGGATGTCATCGGGCTTGCGGCTGCTGATCAGTTGACCGTCCACCACCACCTCCTGGTCCACCCAATCGGCGCCAGCGTTCTTCAGGTCGTCGGTAAGCGACGGCCAGCTGGTCATGCGCTTGCCCTTGACCAGCCCGGCGGAGATCAGCAGCCAGCCGCCGTGACAGATCACCGCGATCGGCTTGTTCGCCACGGCGGCGTCGCGCACCAGCTTTTGCGCGGTTTCGTCGGTGCGAATGGTGTCTGAGTTGACCACGCCGCCGGGTAGCAGCACGGCGTCATAGTCATTCATATCGAGGTCGTCGAAGGTCTTGTCCACGTGGAACTTGCTGGCCGGCGTGGTGTGGTTCCAGCCGGTCACTTCGCCGTTCTTGGCGGAGACGATCTGGGCTGTCGCGCCGGCCTTCTCCAGTGCCTCCTGGGGCCCGGTCAGCTCGACCTGCTCGAAGCCGTCAGTCACCAGGATCGCCACGCGCTTGCCGTTGAGGGGTTGGGTCATGGGCATGCCTCCGTTTGTCTGTCGGTAACGCTCGCAGAATGCGAGTCACTTGAAATGGGACCCGCTTCTCAGCCAAAGTTCGCCTTTTCGTGCCGATGGCACTTTGCCTCCTTCTTAGAGCGCCCCCTTCATGGCCGTTGAACTTTCCGCCGAACAGATCCGCCGGGTGCTGCAAGGCATCAGCGTGCCACCGCAACCCCAGATCATGGTCGACCTGCAAATGGAGCAGGTCATGCCGGTACCGGATCTGAAGGCCATCGCGCGGCTGATCAGCCAGGACCCGGGGCTTTCAGGGGCGCTACTCAAGCTGGTCAACTCGCCGCATTTCGGTCTGGCCAATCGCATCGCTTCAATTCAGCAGGCGGTGAACCTGCTGGGCTGCAATTCGGTGATCAACCTGATCAATGCGCAGTCGATCAAGGGCGAGATGAGCGACGAGACCATCGTCACCCTCAGTCGCTTCTGGGACAGCGCGCAGGACGTCGCCATGGCCTGTCTGACACTGGCCAAGCGCATCGGCTACCAGTCTCCGGACGAGGCGTACACTCTGGGGCTGTTCCACAACTGCGGCATCCCGCTGATGCTCAAGCGTTTCCCTGGCTATATGGGCGTGCTGGAGGAGGCTTACGCCAGCAACGGCGAAGGTCAGCGCATCGTGGACATCGAGAACCGCGTGCTCAGTACCAACCATGCGGTGGTCGGCTACTTCACCGCCAAGTCGTGGAATCTGCCGCTGCACCTGTGTGACGCTATCGCCAATCACCACAACGCGCTGTCGTTGTTCGCCGACGACTCGGGGCGCGACGCGCCGATCAAGACGCTGCTGGCGATCCTCAAGATGGCAGAACATATCTGCGCCTGTCATCGGGTGCTCGGCGCGCAGCCGGACGACCACGAGTGGGAGGGCATTTCGCAGCTAGTGCTCGAATACGTCGGGCTGTCGGAATACGATTTCGTCTGCCTCAAGGAAAGCATCCGCGAGCTGGGCGTGGGCTGACGCACTGGCGCCGGCCTGCTAAGGTCGGCATCCCTCCGCTGTCTCCAACGTCCCGCCATGCCCGAACTCCCCGAAGTCGAAACTACCCGCCGTGGCATCGAGCCATACCTTGTCGGACAGCGTGTCAGCCGCGTGCTGGTGCGTGATCGGCGGCTGCGCTGGCCGATCCCGGAAGACCTCGATGTGCGCCTGTCCGGCCAATGTATCGAGGCCGTCGAGCGTCGCGCCAAGTATCTGCTGATCAAGGCCGAGACCGGCACGCTGATCGTTCACCTGGGCATGTCCGGCAGCCTGCGCCTGGTGGACGCGGCATTGCCGGCGGCCAAGCACGAGCATGTCGATATCCTGCTGGAGTCCGGCCAGGCGCTGCGCTACACCGATCCACGGCGCTTCGGCGCCATGCTCTGGAGCCACGAGCCGCTCGCCCATGTGCTGCTCGCCAGCCTCGGCCCCGAGCCGCTCGGTGAGGATTTCGACGGCGACCGGCTGTATCGGCTATCCCGCGGCCGCAGCATGGCGGTCAAGCCGTTCATCATGGATAACGCCGTAGTGGTGGGCGTCGGCAACATCTATGCGAGCGAGGCGCTGTTCGCCGCCGGAATCGACCCGCGGCGGCCGGCCGGAAGCATCTCGCGAGCGCGCTACCTCAAGCTGGGTGAGGAAATCCGGCGGATACTGGCCATGGCCATCGAGCGCGGCGGCACCACGTTGCGCGATTTCGTCGGTGGCGACGGCAAGCCCGGCTACTTCCAGCAGGAATTGTTCGTCTATGGACGCAACGGTGAGTTCTGCAAAAATTGCGGTACCACCTTGCGCGAGATCCGCCTTGGTCAGCGTGCCAGCGTTTATTGCCACCGCTGCCAGCGCTGAGCGCATCGCAACTGCGCGGGCGTTGACGGCGTTCACGCCCAGCGGCCCCCAGCCACTGCTATAGTGCCCGCCACAACTAAAATTGCCGCGTTTCGCACAGCTGAAGGACCACACCATGAAACTGTTCCGCTCCACCGCTGTTGTCTTGGCTCTGACTACTGGCCTGCTGGCAATGCCGGCGTATGCGGAGTCGGTTCCGCAGAATGCCAGTGGCGACCCGATGTATACCGTCGAAGCGCCGAAGGCCTACTCCATGATCGGGGATCTGGTCATTGCTCGTCCGCTACTGATCGCCGCCACTGCCATTGGAGCAGCGGCGTTCGTCGTCAGCCTGCCTTTCACCGCGCTGGGCGGCAACGTCGGCGAAGCTGGCAAGGCATTGGTCGTCGAGCCGGGCAAGGCTGCCTTCGTCCGCTGCCTGGGTTGCACCACCAGCGGTTACGGCGCACAGCATTGATCGGCATCATCTGCACCGCGGCTGACCGGGCCTGAGCCTTCCGGTCGCGGTGCTGCTGCAGTAGGCTTCGCCTCCCATTCCCCGCGCCGCGAAGCCTTTCTCCTTGAACAGCCGCTACTTCAAGATTGTTCTGCCCATTGCGGGCGTGCTGATGCTGTCCTGGTCGTTCTGGGCCAGTGACGGCTGGCTCGAACTCTGCGCAGGACTTGCACTGTTCCTGTTCGGTATGCAGTGCCTCGAAGAAGGACTGCGCCAACTGGCGGGCAGCAAGCTCGAACAACTGCTGGCGCGCAGTACCGCAACGCCGCTCAAGGGCCTGCTGTTCGGCATGAGCGGCACGATGCTGCTGCAATCCAGCACGCTGGTCTCGTTGCTCACCATTGCCTTTATCAGTACCGGTCTGATCAAGCTCGCCGGCGGTATTGCGATTCTCTTCGGCGCCAATCTCGGGTCTACCACAGGTATCTGGCTGCTGGCGCTGGCCGGGCAGAATGTAAGTCTGAGCCCGCTAGCCTTGCCACTGCTGGTATTTGGCGTGCTGGCCAGCTTTACCGGAGACAAGGGGAAAGCGGCCGGCAGAATTGTGCTTGGTATCGCGTTCATCTTTCTCGGCATCGATCAGATCAAGACCGGGTTTTCCAGCTTCGGCGGCATGGACCTTTCGCAATACCATGCCGGTGGCCTGGGCGGACAGCTGATGTTCGTAGCGATCGGCCTGCTCGCCACGGTGGTGCTGCAGTCCAGCCATGCCACATTGATGCTCACGCTGACTGCTTTGGCCACCGGACAGCTCGATCTCGGCCAGGCGCTGGCGACTGCGATCGGTGCCAATGTCGGGACGAGCGTTACCACTGCGTTCGTCGGTTCGCTCGGCGGTAACCGCAGTGGGCAACGGCTGGCGTTGGCTCATGTGCTATTCAACGTGACGACTGCAGTGCTGGCCATCGCACTGTTGGTGCCGTTGGCCTGGCTGGTGCAGTGGTTGGTAACGCCGTTGGGGCTTGGGGAGAATCGGCTGATCCAGTTGGCGCTGTTCCATACGCTGTTCAATGGCATGGGCGTGCTGCTCTTCTGGCCGTGGCAGGCGCAGCTGGCGAATCTGTTGCTGCGCGTGCTGCCTGAAAGGGTCGAGCCGGCGGTGCTGATTACCGAGCTTGCGCAAGCGATGCCGGCAGAGCCGCTGACTCACGCGCGCTACCTGAATGATCGTGCACTGGACTCGGCGGATGCTGCCGCCAGCGCTGTGGCGCAGGAGCTGCAGCATCTGGCGCGCCTGAGCCTGGAGGTGATCTGCCATGCGACCTATCTGCCGGTGGACCAGCTGCGCCAGCAGGGTGCCATTGATGAGACGTTGATCCGCTCCAGGCCCGAAGCCCAGGCCCTGGATGCCGAACGGCTGTATCAACGGCACATCAAGGGTGTGTATTCCGATCTGCTGACCTTCATGGGTCGTCTGGAATTGCCGTTGGACGAGAGCCATCAGACGTTCTGGCTGAACTGTCAGGTCGCGGCGCTGCAGCTGGTGGATGCAGTCAAGGATGCCAAGCACCTGCAGAAAAACCTCGGGCACTACCTGCGCACCGACGAATCCGCCGCGCGCCAAGCCTATGTGGAGCTGCGTCGTCACCTGCTCGAGTCACTGCGGGAGATTCGTGCGCTCAACCATTCGGAACTGCCCGATGAACTCTGGCGTGAGCGCTTGAACTGGCTGGACGAGCGCGCAGCGCAGTTCGATGCCGACTTCCGCCGCCGGCTGTTCGAGTCGATCCGCAACCACAAGCTGGACGGATTGCAGAGCAGTTCGCTGATGAATGATCTGGGCTACGCCAGCCGTATCATCCAGAGCCTGCGCAATGCCTTGCTGCTCGGTGAGGGCCATGAACTGACGCGGCAGCTGCGTCAGCTCGCCGAGGATGAAGGGCCGGTCATTCTGCAGCTCTAACCGGAGCCCGTGGCGCGGGCACTTTCAATGCCTGGCCTATACCACGCGGATCGCTGGCCGCCTCGACCGCCCCGCTTGGCTTGTGCCAGTAGAGCACCTGCTGATTGCCATAATCGCGATCGATCAGCTTGGGCTGGTGGCCACGCTCGCGCAGGGCAGCGAGCTGCGCTGGGGTGAATGCTTCGGCCTCGTACTGCAGCACGTCCGGCAGGTACTGGTGGTGGTAGCGTGGCGCCGCCGGCCAGGCCTGAACCGGCTCGCCATCCAGGTACGACAGTGCCGAAAGCAGCACCATGCTCGGGATGCGGCTACCGCCAGGCGTGCCGAAGGCGGCGAACTCTTCACGGCTTTCGATGAAGGTCGGGCTCATGCTCGACAGAGGGCGCTTGCCACCGGAAATCGCATTGGCGCTGCTACCTTCCAGGCCATAGGCATTACTGCCGTCGATGTCGGCGGCGAAGTCATCCATCTCGTCGTTGAGCAGCACACCGGTGCCGGGCACGGTAAAAGCGGCGCCGAACATCATATTCAGCGATAACGTCGCGGCCACCGCATTGCCTTCGGCATCGATCACCGCGAAGTGGGTGGTGTGTTCGCCCTCGCGCCAGCGCGGCGCGGGTGGCAGCGCGCTGCTGGGCGTGGCTTGGTCGGGATCGATGGAGTGGGCGAGCTGGTCGAGGTACTGGTCTGAAAGTAGATGTGGCAGCGGTGACGCGACGAAATCCGGATCGCCCAGCAGGCCGCGGTCGCGATAAGCCCGGCGCAGCGCCTCGACCACCAGATGACTGCGTTGCAGCGGCTCCGCCTCGCGCCAGGACAGGCGCTCGAGGATGCCCAGGCTCTGCGCGAGAATCATGCCGCCAGCCGAGGGCAGCGGCGCGCCGATCAGCTCGTGGCCATCGGCGAGAGCGAAGCGCAGTGGCTCACGTTCCACGGTGTGATAGTCGGCCAGATCCTTCATGGACCAGATGCCGCCGGTTGCGCGCACCCCTTGCACCAGCTTTTCTGCAAGCTCGCCACGGTAGAAACCGTCATGGCCGTGGCTGGCGAGGCGCTCCAGGGTTTGCGCGAGCTCCGGCTGGCGCAGCAAATGGCCTTCGGCTGGCAGGTCCCCGTCGTGGAGAAACAGTCGCGCGCTCTCCGGGTCATCACGCAACGCTGCAAGGCGCCAGCCGGCGCGCTGGCGATAGACGGCATCCACCGCAAAGCCGTCGCGGGCCAGGGTGATGGCAGGCGCCAAGGTGGTTTGCAGGGGTAGGCGACCGTACTTTTCGGCGAGATCTACCAGTGCGGCCGGTGTGCCAGGAATCGCCGCGGCCAGCGGGCCGTTCAAAGAAAGCTCGCGTTTAACCTTGCCATCGCGCAGGTACATGTCCGGCGTAGCAGCAGCGGGCGCCCGCTCGCGGGCGTCGAGAAATGTGTGGCGGACGGAGTCACCGGCTTCGCGCAGCAGGAAGAAACCGCCGCCGCCGAGCCCGGAACCGTATGGCTCGACCACCGCCAGTGCGGCGCTGACCGCGACGGTGGCGTCGAAGGCATTGCCGCCGACTTCGAGAATCTGCCGGCCGACTTCACTGGCCAACGGGTGGGCCGTGGCGACGGCGCCGTTGGTGAGGGGGGTGCCATGGGCCGAGACGGCCAGCAACAGGAGGGCGGCGAGCCAGCCCTGGAGGCCCCTGAGCAGGGCACTCCCTCGGGTCTGTCGCCGCAGCAGCATCACGCCTTGCCGGTGATGATCATGTACTTCTGCATCAGCTCGTCCTTGCTCTCGACATTGGTTTCGTCGAGGGGGATGCAGTCAACCGGGCACACCTGCTGGCACTGCGGTTCGTCATAGTGGCCAACGCATTCGGTGCAGAGGTTGGGGTCGATGACGTAGATTTCCTCGCCTTGGGAAATGGCGCTGTTCGGGCACTCTGGCTCGCACACATCGCAGTTGATGCAGTCATCGGTGATTTTCAGGGACATCCAGCGAACTCCTGCCGTGGCTCGAACCACGGCACAGCAATATTACGACCGGGCAATTGTGCCGCATCGCCGACCTGCGTGCACTCGACGTAGTGCCGGCGGGCAATGTCAGGTCGGGCCGAAGCGCTCGTTCAGCGCGCTCATCACCGCCGGATGGACGAATTTGGATACGTCACCCTTGAGCGAGGCGATTTCCCGCACCAGTGTCGAGGAAATGTAGGAGTACTTTTCCGACGGCGTAAGGAACAGGCTTTCCACATCGGGCGCCAACTGGCGGTTCATGTTGGCCAGCTGAAACTCGTACTCGAAGTCCGACACCGCACGCAGGCCACGCAACAGGATGTTGGCCTGCTGTTCCTTGACGAAGTGCGCCAGCAGTGTGGAAAAACCCATGACCTTCACGTTCGGCAGGTGTTTGGTGACTTCGCGAGCCAGCGCCACACGTTGCTCGAGCGGAAACAGCGGGTTCTTCTTGGGGTTGGCCGCCACGGCGATGATGACCTCGTCGAACAGGCGCGAAGCGCGTTCCACCAGATCGGCGTGGCCCATGGTGATGGGATCGAAGGTTCCCGGATACAACACTCGATTCATCGCGGCGTCCTGACGCATGCGTGGGGGTGTGGATGGTAGCGGCTCGGTGTCGACAGCGTAAAGCCTGAATACCATGCTGCGATCTGTCGTGAATGGGAGACAATCTCAGGACTTCTGCAGGCGATCGGCCAATTCCTCCGCGAATTTTGCGCACAGCGCGTAAATCGAAAGCTGGGGGTTGGCGCCGATGCTGGTAGGAAACAGCGAGCCGTCGTGTATCGACAGGTTATCCAGCTGATGGTGCCGTCCCAGGCTGTCGACCACCGATTGGCGCGGATCGTCTCCCATGGCGCAACCACCCATGGCATGAGCGCTGCCGAGCCGGGTGCGGTACAGCGTGAGGTCGAGGCCGTCGATCAGTTCGCGGGCGGCGCGCGGCGTGCGTGCGTAGCGGGCGTCGGCGTGCAACGGCAGCACCGCGCGAGCACCGGCGGCGAACTGGATCTCCGCCATGCTGTGAAAGGCGCGGCGGATGCCGTTCCAGGCATAGTCGGTCATGCGGTAGTCGAGCACCGGGCTGCCGTCGCTGCGCAACTCGACCGTGCCCTCGGCGCTGTCCGGATGAAAGCCGTCGCGCTGCAGGGCGATCATCGCGTGGGTATGCGGCAGCTTGGCCATGCGCTGCGCATTCTCCGTACCGAAGTCGCCGAGCAATGTGGCGGCAAGGGCCGGGTGAATGGGCGGTACTTCGAGCTTGTAGCCTGCCGGCCCGGCAATCCCGTCGCGCCACTGGAAGTGGTCGGAATAGATCGATTGTGGCGCACCGCTGAAGGCGTCGATGCGCTCATCGAATTGCGCCGCGGAGAAGTTGGTCAGGTGCAGGAAGGTGCGTTTGCCGACGCGCTGGTGCGGGTCGGGCGTCTGCGAGCGCAGCAGCAGTGCCGGTGTGTTGATGCCGCCGCCGGCGAGAATGTAGTGCTTGGCGACGACGTGGATGCGCCGCCCGTTCGGTTCCACGCAGCGGTCGTCCATGCCTACACAGTCCAGGCCGACGACCCGCTCGCCCTGCATCAGCAGGCGTTCGGCGCGGGCGAGGTAGAGCAGTGCGCCGTCCTTATCCAGCAGCGCCGGAATGCTGGTGACCAGCATCGACTGCTTGGCGTTGGTCGGGCAGCCCATGCCGCAATAGCCTAGGTTCCAGCAGCCACGTACGTTGCGCGGGATCACCGCCCAGTGCTGGCCGAGACTTTCGCAGCCGCGCTGCAGCACCGCGTTGTTGGCATTCGGCGGCACGGCCCAGGGCGCGATGCCGAGGCGCTGTTCCATCCGTTCGAACCAGGGTTGCAGCGCCTCGACCGACAGCCCGCTGACGCCGTGCTCGCTGGCCCAGTGCTGCAATGTTTGCGGCGGTGTGCGAAAGCTCGAGGTCCAGTTCACCAGCGTGGTGCCGCCGACCGCGCGGCCCTGCAGGATGGTGATGGCGCCGTCCTTGCTCATACGGCCGATGGCTTCCTGATAGAGCGAGCGGTAGGCGCGGGCTTCCTGCATGTCGAAGTCGCTGCTGGTGCACAGCGGGCCTTCTTCGATCAGCAGCACCTTGTAGCCCGCGGCGCTCAGTACTTCTGCACTGGTGGCGCCGCCTGCGCCGCTGCCGACGATGGCGATGTCGGCCTCCAGCGTCAGATCGTCCTCCAGTCGCGAGCCGTCGTATGTGGTCCAGCCGCGGGCGAGGCCTGCAGCAAACAAGTCGGGAACGGGCACGGAGGCCTCCTATCAGTCAGACCTTCGGTGGTCCGGGATAACCGCAGTGCGCCCAGGCGACGGGGCTGGCGTACCAGGCCATGAGGATCATCTGCAGTAGCGAGGCATGACCCTGGCGCAGCAGGGCGAGCGAGCTGTTTTGCCAGCGCTGCAGGAACGCGCGTATTTGGTCATCGGAGGCTGCGTCCCAACTGCTCCAGATTCCGGTCAGCGGCCCGCGGGTCAGTGGCAGGCTGAGTACGTCGAACAGCTGGCGTACCTGGCTCAGCAGCGCGGGCGACAGGTGGTGCAGGCCCCCATCCAGGCTGACGAGGGTGGCCTGCACGGCCTGCGGCATGTCACTGGACGCCGTCGAGCCTTCCAGCAGCAACGGCGTTACTCGGCGCAGCATCGGCAGATCGCTGTCACGCAACACGAAGAAGCCGCTCGCCGGGCCGTCTGCCGAGGCGCTGAGGGTCCGGCTGAGCAGGCCGCCGCCAGCCAGGATGGCGCCGCCGAGCAATCCGACCTTGAGCAGGCCGCGGCGATTGAGGGAAAGCTCGTGCATTGCTTCAGCCACGCATCAGCGGATGAACAGCGCATAGATCAGCTTCTGCCACCACTTGCCGTAAGGCGGATAGATCAGCCGGGCGGCGTTGAAGCGCTGCTTGATGAACACGCCCTTGGCCTTGCTGAAGGTGAGGAAGCCTTCGTGACCGTGGTAGTGCCCCATGCCGGAGGGACCGATGCCGCCGAAGGGGAGATCGTCCTGGGCGACGTGCAGCAGCGTGTCGTTCAGGCACACGCCGCCGGAGTGGGTCGTCTGCAGTACGTGCTGCTGCTCGTTGCGGTCGTAGCCGAAGTAGTACAGCGCCAGCGGCCGGGGGCGTGTGTTGATGTAAGCCAGCGCTTCGTCCAGATCGCCGTAGGGCACGATCGGCAGCAGAGGGCCGAAGATTTCCTCCTGCATCACGCGCATGTCGTCACTCGTGTTCAGCAGCAGACAGTGCGGCATACGCCGTTGCTGCGCCTCGGCAAACAGCGGCATGACATGCGCGCCCTTGCCCCGGGCATCGTCGAGGTAGTCCTGCAGCCGTGCCTGCTGGCGCGCATTGATGATCGCGGTGTAGTCGGGGTTGTCCGCGAGGCTCGGATACAGACGCTGTACCGCCTCACGGTAGGCGGCGACGAAGCCCTCGACACGCTCGCGCGGCACCAGCACATAATCCGGTGCGACGCAGGTCTGCCCGGCGTTCATGCACTTGCCGAAGGCGATGCGCTCGGCGGCATCGGCCAACGGGACGCTGGCCGAGACGATCGCCGGCGACTTGCCGCCGAGTTCCAGCGTCACCGGTGTCAGGTTCTCCGCCGCGGCGCGCATCACCTCGCGGCCAATAAGCGTCGAGCCGGTGAACAGCAGGTGATCGAACGGCAGCCGGGCGAAGGCCTGCCCGACCTCCACATCGCCCAGTACTACCGCCACCTGATTCTCGGGGAAGATCTGCGTCAGCAGGGCCTTGAGTAGCTGGCCGGTGGCCGGCGTCGACTCGCTCATTTTCAGCATCACTCGATTGCCCGCCGCCAGGGCGCCAATCAGCGGGCCGATGGCCAAATACAACGGGTAGTTCCACGGCACGATGATGCCGACCACACCCAGCGGCTGATAGATCACCCGCGCGCTGGCGGGCTGGAAGGCCAGGCCGACACGCCGGCGTGAGGGTTTCATCCAGCGGCGCAGATGACGGCAGGCGTAACGGATTCCATGCAGGCTGGGCATGATTTCCGCCAGCAGCGTTTCGTCGGCCGATCGCTGGCCGAAATCCGCAGCGATCGCTTCTATCAGTGCCGGCTGGTTGCTGACCAGCACATCGCGCAGGGCATCCAGCCAACGTACGCGGTCTTCCTCCGAGGGCATCGGCGCGGCGGCAAAGGCCGAACGCTGGCCTGCGAACAAGACCTCCAGGTCGGCAGGCGCGTGCAGGGTGTCAGCTGACATGTGAACTCCGATGGCGATGTGCTGGAGGATTTCTAGAGTAATTGCTCTAAAGTGTCAACGAGACGTGCTTACCCGCCTGCTGGCGTGTACCGTTGCTTCCTTCGCTTCGCCGCCGAGAACTCGCCGCCTCATGGCACCCCGAGCAAAGACCCGTGACCGCATCATCGACGCCAGCCTGGAGCTGTTCAACGCCCAGGGCGAGCGCAATGTCACGACCAACCATATCGCCGCGCACCTCGGTATTTCGCCAGGCAACCTCTACTACCACTTCCCTAACAAACAGGCGATCGTGGCGGAGTTGTTCGTCGGTTACGAGTCGCGGGTCGATCAATTTCTGCGTTTGCCGCTGCAGCGGCCGATGCAGGTTCAGGACAAGGCGATCTATCTGGAGGCGCTACTCGGCGCGATGTGGGATTACCGCTTTCTGCACCGTGATCTGGAAGGCCTGCTGGCTGCCAATCCGGACCTTGCGCAGCGCTACCAGGCATTCGCTTCCCGCTGCTTGCAACATGCCCAGGCGATCTATCAAGGCTTCGTCGATGCTGGCATTTTGCTGATGAACAAGGCCCAGGCGGAGGCTTTGGCGCTCAACGCCTGGATCATCCTCACTTCCTGGGTGCGCTTCCTCGGCACGGTCGGCGCAGGTGCAGGGCAGTTGGATCAGCTTCAGCTGCGTCGTGGCATCTATCAGGTGTTGGCCCTGGAAAGCGGCTTCGTCGCGCCCGAGGCCCAGGGCGAAGTGGAGGCATTGCAGCAGCAATATGCCGTTGCGTTGGAGCGCCTGCTGCAAGCGCCGAGTGTCTGAGACAGGCCGGCGTCAGGGCGACTCCGCCAGCCATTGCGGAATTCGTCGCTCCAGGTAATAGCGCGGCCGGCTCGGTGTGCCTTCGATAAAGCCAACGTGGCCGCCGTGGTCATGCAGTTCGAGGGTTGTACTCGGTGCCAGCTCGGTGATCTCCGGCACGCTGTGGCGGAACACGAAGGGATCGTCGGCGGCCTGGATCAGCAGTGTCGGTATCTCGATCATGGGCAGGAAGTAGCGGCTGGAGGCGCGGCGATAATAATCCTGAGCATCATTGTAGCCGTGCAGCGGTGCGGTGAAGCGACCATCGAAATCCCAGAAGGTACGCATGCCCTGCAACGGGCCAAGGCGCTGTAGGGCACCGAGGTGTTCGGTCAGGCCTTCGTGGTGGAAGCGCTGCTGCTTGTCCTTCACGTAGGCGACCATCGCTTTCATGAAGTGCGCCTGGTACACCCGGGAGAAGCCTAGGCCGATACGGTCGGCGCACTGGTCCAGGCGAAACGGCACCGAAACCGCGACGGCCTTGCGCAACGGGCAGTTGGCGGCGGTTTCGCCCAGGTACTTGAGCAACACGTTGCCCCCTAGCGAATAGCCCACCGCATGCAGCGGCGCCATGGGTCGGCAAGCCTGCAGGTGGGCAATGACCTCGGCCAGATCATCGCTGGCGCCGGAGTGATAGGCGCGCGGCAGCAGGTTCGGCTCGCCCGAGCAGCCACGCCAGTTGACTGCCACGCTGGCCCAGCCTTGGCTGGCCAGTTGTTGCTGCAGTCCCAGCACATAGAGCGAGTTCGACGAGCCGGTCAGCCCGTGCAACACGAGAACCAGCGGTGCGGTTGCTTCATGCGGGTCGTGCCAGTCCAGGTCGATGAAGTCGCCGTCGCTCAGCCAGAGCCGTTCGCGCTGGCGCTCGAGGCGCGGTGCCTTGCGGAAAAATGGGTTCCACAGGGTTTGCAGGTGCGGGCCGGGCAGCCACCACGCGGATTGAAAGGGTTCGAACACGGTCGCTGGAGTCCTCTGTTCGGTCCGACGCTAGAGTTTCGGCGCCAGGGAAAAAAGCATGATGCAGACGTTGAATGATGCCCGCCGCTCGGCGACTTATGCCTTTGGAGATATGGTCAGCGCAGCACAGGCAGTGGAGAGTGTGCGTCGATATACCCATCCGGAATCCAGCTCATGACCCTTACCCCTTTCGATCAACTGCTGGCCGCTGCTCGCCAGGAGCGCGAACCTCAGCGACTGCTATTCGTCTTCGTCAGTGCCGAGCTGCCCGATGATGCCACCGAGGCGGAGCGCCAGCGCTTCGAGGAAAACGCCGGCGGCTCGCTCAAGCCGGTGCTCTGCGTGGACAAGCTACCCGAGGAGCTGCGCGATTTCGCAGCGCTGCGTGAGGAGTCCGAGCGTACCGGCGTAGCCTGGGATCTGCTGTTCGCCGCGGCGTTGCCCGGGCAGGCCGGCATCACGCCGAACTCCGACGAGGCCGAGCAGCCCCTGAAAATGATGGTCGGCGCCATCGAGACCGGCAACGTCGGCCGCTTTCTGGCCTTCGATTGCAATGGCCAGACCGTCGATTTCTACTGAGGCCTGCTGGCGTCAGCTCGGCGAGGAGCTGATGGGCGCCTGGCGCTCCCACAGTGCGTAATGCACCTTGCCAGCCTGCTTCTCCCGATGCAGCCGCCAGTTCCCCGGCAGGCCGAGACTGGAAGGCAGCGCTTCGCTTTCGGTGTAGATCCAGGCGTGCTCGGCCAGCCAGCCCTTGCTCTCCAGCAACTCGCAGGCCGGCAGCAGCAGGTTCTTGTTGAACGGCGGGTCGAGGAATACCAGGTCGAAGGCGGTCGGCGTCTGAGTTTCCAGATAGCGCAGGGCATCGCTCTGCAGCAGTTGGCCGTGGCCGCAGTTGAGCGTGTCCAGGTGCTTGCGCAGGCTGGCGATGGCATTGGCGTTCACGTCCAGCGCCAGGGCCATGCTGGCGCCGCGCGACAGCGCTTCCAGATAGAGCGCGCCGCTGCCGGTGAACGGATCGAGCACCCGCGCGCCCGAAAGGTAGGGCGCCAGCCAGTTGAACAGGGTTTCGCGGACCCGGTCCGGCGTAGGGCGCAGGCCTTCGGCATCGGGGAAGCTGAAGCGGCGCGAGCGCCACTCGCCGCCGATGATGCGCAGCTGGCCCTGCCCGCCGTGGGCGTTGGGGCGAATGGGTGGATTGGCCATCAGTGCTCCGGAACGCCGCTGGGCTGTTCGACTGGTTTATCGGTGGGCGGCGGCAACGGCTGCTGCTCGACGTTGGGGCCGGCGGTGACGATGACGAAGGCATCGGCCTGCAGATGCTTGTTCATCGCCGTCTTGACCTGTTCGACTGTCAGCGCCTGCACTTCGCCCATGAAATCCTCCAGGTAGGTCAGCGGCAGGTCGTAGAAGCCGATGCTGCCGAGCTGACCGACGATGTCTGCATTGCTTGCGGTAGACAGCGGGAAGCTGCCGGCGATCTCACGCTTGCTGCGTTCCAGCTCGGCCTCGGTCGGACCCTCGGCGAGGTAGTCGCGGACCAGCTGCTGCACCAGCTCCAGCGCGCCATCGGTGAGTTCGGCGCGGGTCTGCATGCTGATCATGAACGGCCCTTCGGCACGCATCGGGCTGAAGCCGGAATAGATGCCGTAGGTCAGGCCGCGCTTTTCGCGCACTTCTTCCATCAGCCGCGTGCCGAAACCGCCGCCGCCGAGGATTTGATTGCCCAGATAGAGCGCCGCGTAATCTTTGTCGCCGCGGGGGATGCCCAACTGGGCGAGCATCAGATGGCTCTGATTGGAGGGGAATTCTATATGGTGCTTGCCGGCTGCAGGTGCCTCAGGTGCTGGCGTCGTGGGCAGCGCAGGGCCTTCCGGCAGGGCTGCGGAGACTTCGGCAGCGAGCGCCTCGGCTTCCTCACGGGACAGGTCGCCAACCAGGGCGATGACCGCATTACCGGCTGCATAGGCGCGGGCATGGAAGCCGCGCAGTTGCTCGACACTGATGCCGGGAACCGACTCTGGCGTGCCTTCGCTAGGGTGAGCGTACGGATGCTCACCGTAGAGTTGGGCGAACAGCTCGAGGCTGGCCAGCTTGCCGGGGTTCTGTTTCTGGAACTCGAAGCCGGCCAACAGCTGGTTCTTGATCCGTTGCAGTGAGTCGGCGGGAAAGCTTGGCTGACCGATGACCTGGTTGAACAGCTCCAGGGCCGGTTGGCGCTTGTCCAGTGCGCTCAGGCTACGCAGGCTGACCACCGCCATATCGCGGTAGGAACCATTGCCGAAGTTTGCACCGAGGCTTTCGAAACCGCGGGCGATGGCGCTGACGTCCTTGCCGTCGGTGCCTTCGTTGAGCATGGCGTTGGTCAGCAATGCCAGCCCCGGCACGTCGCCATCCTGGCTGCTGCCGGCGGAGAAGGTCAGGCGCAGGTCGAACATCGGCAGCTCACGGGCCTCGACGAACAATACCTTGGCGCCCTCGGCGGTCTGCCAGCTCTGAATGTCCAGCTTGCGGCGCGCCAGTGGCTGGTCGCCGAGTTCAGCCAGTGACTCTAGGCGAGGTTTTTCTTTGGCTTCGGTTGCTGCAGTGGGTACGGCGGGCTGGCTAGCCTCGCGGGCAACGTCCTGCTTCACCGGTTCGCCAGGTTGTGGCAGAGCGGTGGAGCCTTCATCGCAGCCCGTCAGGCCGAGGCTGGCCGCCAGCAACAAGCCGATCAGGCCATTGCGCAGGGCTTTGGATTCACTCATCACGGGCTTCCTCGGGCAAAACATGGGCGACGCTCAGGCGGGAGCGGGTGAAGTAACTGCGGGCGGCCTGCTGGATGTCTTCGGGGGTGACGGCTTCCAGCGCGCTCAGCTCCTCGTCCATCAGGCGCCAGGAAAGGCCGACGGTCTCCAGCGTGCCGATCGTAGTGGCCTGCTGGGTGATGGAGTCGCGCTCATAGACCAGGCCGGCGATGACCTGAGCACGTACGCGCTCGAGTTCGTCAGCCGAGGGCGCACTTTGCTTGAGTGCCTCCAGTTCCTTCCACAAGCCGGCTTCGACTTCCTCGAGCGTGCGGCCCTTCTGCATGTTCGGCGCGGCGCTGAGGACGAACAGGCTGTCGCCGCGAGCGTAGGCGTCGTACCAGGCCGAGGCGCTTGTCACCAGCTCTTCACCGCGTTCCAGCCGCTCGGGCAGACGGGCGCTGTAGCCACCGTCGAGCAGCGCAGTGATCAGTCGCAGCGCGTGTACCTGGCGGGCATTGTCCTCGGTCGCCAGGCTCGGCACGTTGAAAGCCATCAGCAGGGTGGGCAGCTGGGTTTTCACATGCAGCTTCAGCCGGCGCTCACCCGGTTCGGCCAGTTCCAGCGGCAGTTTCGCAGCAGGCACGTCGCGTTTCTCGATATCCCCGAAGAAGCGTTGGGCGAGGCTGCGCACCTCGTCCACAGATACATCACCCACTACCACCAGGGTGGCGTTGTTCGGTGCATACCACTGTTCGTACCAGGCGCGCAGTTCGGCGGCCTGCATACGGTCGAGATCGTTCATCCAGCCGATGGTTGGGTTGCGATAGCCGCTTGCCGGGTAGGCGATCGTCTTGAAACGCTCGTAGGCCAGCGAACTGGGCTTGTCATCGGTGCGCAGGCGGCGCTCTTCCTTGATGACTTCGATTTCGCGGGCGAACTCCTCGGGGGGCAGCTTGAGGCTGGCCAGACGATCGGCTTCGAGTTCGAAGGCCACCGCCAGTCGGTCACGTGCCAGCACTTGGTAGTAGGCCGTGTAGTCGTTGCTGGTAAAAGCGTTTTCCTCGGCGCCAAGCTCCCGCAGGATGCGCGAAGCCTCACCGGCGTCGAGCTTGCGGCTACCCTTGAACATCATGTGTTCGAGGGCGTGGGAAAGTCCGGTCTGGCCGGGCGTTTCGTAGCTGGAGCCGACCTTGTACCAGAGCTGGGATACCACAACGGGCGCGCGATGATCTTCGCGCACGATCACCTTCAGTCCGTTATCGAGGAAGAACTCGTGGGTTGGCTGGCTGTCTGCTGCTGCCAACAAGGGCAAATAGAAAGCTCCGAGCAGCAGGGCGACGGCGCGGCGTAACATCAGAGGCATAGTTCGGGACTCGTCCAGGTTGGTGTCCACCACGGCAGACTGGCAGGGCGGCAACACGGCAGCCATGGTACTGGCGTGCGTGGATCAGGCAAAGCCGGGATATCCGCAGCTGGCTTCGGCCCCTTAATGCAGGAAACCGTGCTTAGCGCAGCCGCTTTGCGAGGTGCTAGGATAGAGCCCATTTGGCTGGCAGCGTGGCTGCCGGCGTATCGCATCTTTGAGAATACCTTCTCCATGTTTGGTTCCAACGACGACAAGAAGACGCCGGGCGAGCCCGGTGAAAAGAAAGGCCTGTTCGGCTGGCTGCGCAAGAAGCCGCAACCCCCGGTGGCCGAACAGCCTGCTGCGCAGGAAGAAAGCCCCCCGCATGCGGAGCAAATCGAGGCAGAGATCGAGCAGCTGGCGCCCACAGCGCCCGAGGTATTGCCCGAGCCGCTCATCGAAGCTGAAATACTGCCAGAGCCAGAGCCAGAGCCAGAGCCAGAGCCGGAATTGGTGCCTGCCCCAGTTGTCGCGGCGGCACCCGTCGAAGCGCCGAGCAAGCTGGGCTTCTTTGCCCGCCTCAAGCAGGGGCTGTCCAAGACCAGCTCCAGCATCGGCGAAGGCATGGCCAGCCTGTTCCTCGGCAAGAAGGCCATCGACGATGATCTGCTCGACGAGCTGGAAACCCGCCTGTTGACAGCCGACGTCGGCGTCGAGGCGACCACCGCGATCATGCAGAATCTTACCCGCCGCGTTTCGCGCAAGGAGCTGGCCGACAGCGGTGCGCTCTACACCGCACTGCAGGAAGAACTCACCGGCCTGCTCAAGCCTGTCGAGCAGCCTTTGACAGTCGACAGCGGCAAGCGTCCTTACGTGATCCTGGTGGTCGGCGTGAACGGCGTTGGTAAGACCACCACCATCGGCAAGCTGGCCAAGAAGCTGCAGCTCGAAGGCAAGAAGGTCATGCTCGCTGCTGGCGACACCTTCCGCGCTGCGGCCGTCGAACAACTGCAGGTATGGGGCGAGCGCAACAGCATTCCGGTGATCGCCCAGCACACTGGTGCCGACTCCGCCTCAGTGATCTTCGACGCGGTGCAGGCGGCCAAGGCGCGCGGCATCGACGTGCTGATCGCTGATACCGCGGGCCGTCTGCATACCAAGGACAACCTGATGGAGGAGCTGAAGAAGGTCCGTCGGGTGATGGGCAAGCTCGACGAGTCGGCTCCCCACGAAGTCCTGCTGGTACTCGACGCCGGCACTGGCCAGAACGCCATCAACCAGACCAAGCAGTTCAACCAGGCAGTCGAGCTGACCGGCCTGGTGCTGACCAAGCTCGACGGCACCGCCAAGGGCGGTGTGATCTTCGCCCTGGCCAAGCAGTTCGGCACGCCGATCCGCTACATCGGCGTCGGCGAGGGAATCGACGACCTGCGCACTTTCGAGGCAGATGCCTTCGTCAAGGCACTCTTCGCCCAACAGGACGGCGCATGATTCGTTTCGAACAGGTCGGCAAACGCTACCCCAACGGTCACATCGGGCTGCACGAGCTTTCCTTCCAGGTCCGCCGTGGCGAGTTTCTCTTCGTCACCGGCCATTCCGGCGCCGGTAAGAGCACATTGCTGCGTTTGCTGTTGGCGATGGAACGCCCCACCAGCGGCAAGTTGCTGCTGGCCGGGCAGGACCTCTCGCGCATCACTAATGCGCAGATCCCATTCCTGCGCCGACAGATCGGCGTGGTGTTCCAGAATCACCAGCTGCTGTTCGATCGCACCGTGTTCGACAACGTCGCCCTGCCGTTGCAGATACTCGGGCTCAACAAGCGCGAGATCGGTCAGCGGGTGATGACCGCACTAGAGCGCGTCAGCCTCAAGGACAAGGCGCTGCAGTATCCCGCTGACCTGTCAACGGGTCAGCAGCAACGTGTCGGCATTGCCCGCGCCGTGGTGCACCGGCCGGCCTTGCTGCTGGCCGACGAACCCACCGGTAACCTCGACCCGCGGCTTGCCGCAGAGATCATGGGTGTGTTCGAAGACATCAACCGTCTGGGCACTACCGTATTGATCGCCAGCCACGATCTGGCGCTGATCGCGCGGATGCGTCATCGCATGCTGACCCTGCAACGTGGTCGCCTGATCGGCGACGGGGAGGCCAGCTGATGAGCAGCGAACGCAAACCTAAAACCAACCCAAGCACGGCAGAGCGCATTGGCGGTTCGGTGAAGAAACCGGAGCAGCCGCGCGGCGACGAGCCGGACTTCAAGACACTGTTTCACGCCTGGCTGGAAAGCCATCGGGCGAGCCTGGTCGACAGTGTCGGGCGTCTGGTCAAGCAGCCGATCGGTAGCTTCTTCACCTGTCTGGTGATGGCGGTAGCGCTGAGCTTGCCCATGGGCCTGGCACTGTTGTTGGACAACGTCGAGCGGCTTGGCGGCTCCTGGCAGCGCGCCGCGCAGATCTCGCTGTTCATGCAGCTGGATGTGAATGCCGGTACCGGCGAGCGTTTGCGTGATGAGGTGGCCGCCATGCCGGACGTGGCTGAAGCGGACTGGGTCAGCCGCGAACAAGCGCTGGAGGAGTTCCAGCAGCTTTCCGGGCTAGGCGAGGCGCTGAAGGAGCTGCCGGAAAATCCGCTGCCCGGCGTGATTCTTGTCACGCCCGAGGAGGTGGACAAGGACAAGCTTGAAGCGCTGCGCCAGCAGCTGGCCGAACTGCCCGGCGTGCAGTTGGCTCAGCTGGATCTGCTCTGGGTCGAGCGACTGAGCGCCATTCTCAAGCTCGGCGACCGTTTTGTTTTCGGCCTGACGCTGTTGCTGGTCGCCACGCTGTTGCTGGTGATCGGCAACACAATCCGCCTGCATATTGAAAACCGGCGCACCGAGATCGAGGTGGTCAAGCTTGTAGGTGGCACCGACGGCTACGTCCGGCGCCCGTTCCTCTATATGGGCGCCATTTATGGTCTGGGAGCGGGATTGATCGCCTGGCTGCTGTTGGCCTACGGGCTGGGCTGGCTTAACGAGGCCGTGGTTAGTCTCGCTGGCCTCTACGGCAGTGATTTCGGTCTGGAAGGTGTCCCGGCCGGTGACGCACTGTCGCTGGTTATCGGCGCCATATTGCTTGGCTACATCGGAGCCTGGTTGGCTGTCGCAAGGCATCTGAGTGAGTTGGCGCCAAGATAAATTTCTTTTTAATACAATGACTTAGTTGATTGGCTGGGGAACTTTTCCACAGGCTTGCAGTCTCATGCGGCAATGCTAAACTGCTGCAGCTTCGTCATTGGAGGTACTGCATGACAACTACTCTGCAACCTGTTCAAGCGCTAGTCCCGGGAGCCAATCTCGAGGCCTACGTGCAGACCGTGAACAGCCTCCCGCTGCTCACCGTCGAGCAGGAGCGCGAGCTGGCCGGGCGTCTCTTCTATCATCAGGATCTCGAAGCGGCTCGGCAGATGGTGCTGGCGCACCTGCGTTTCGTCGTTCACATTGCCCGCAGCTATTCTGGCTATGGTCTGGCCCAGGCCGATTTGATTCAGGAAGGTAATGTCGGCTTGATGAAGGCGGTCAAGCGTTTCAACCCAGAGATGGGCGTACGGTTGGTGTCTTTCGCCGTGCATTGGATTCGCGCCGAAATCCACGAGTTCATCCTGCGCAACTGGCGCATCGTCAAGGTCGCGACCACCAAGGCGCAGCGCAAGCTGTTCTTCAATCTGCGTAGCCAGAAGAAGCGCCTGGCCTGGCTGAACAACGATGAAGTGTCGGCCGTGGCCGACAGCCTGGGCGTCGAGCCACATGAAGTGCGCGAGATGGAGAGTCGCCTGACCGGGCATGATATGGCCTTCGATCCGGCAACCGATGCCGATGACGACAGTGCCTATCAGTCGCCGGCGCACTATCTGGAAGATCACCGTTACGATCCGGCCCGCCAGCTGGAAGATGCCGACTGGAGCGATAGCTCAACCTCCAGCCTGCATACGGCACTCGAAGGGCTCGATGAGCGTAGTCGCGATATCCTCCAACAGCGCTGGCTGAGTGAGGACAAAGCGACCCTGCACGACCTGGCTGCCAAGTACAACGTGTCAGCCGAGCGCATTCGACAGCTGGAAAAGAATGCGATGAACAAGCTGAAGGGCTCGATTCAGGCCTGATGCTCACCAGCTAAAGCGAATCGCGGGGTGCCAATCGGCTCCCGCGATTTTTTTTGCCTCAAGCTATCGGGTGCCACGTGCCGCTCAGTCCCCGCGGCGCATCCTTCGGATGTTGTCTTGCGCTTTCTCGACTGCCGCCAACAACTGCGCATTGGTGATCGGCTTGTGCAGCCAGACGATCCACTCGGGAAACTGGGCTTGATCGAACTGGTGTGCCGCGGAGATGACGATGATCGGTAGATCCTGCATGCCCGGTTTGGCGCGCAGCTCGTCGATCAGCTGCATGCCGCTGCCGTCGGGCAGGTGCAGGTCGAGTGTCATCGCCTCGTAATGGCCGTTGGCGAGCTTTTCCCGTGCTTGATGCAGGCTTTGCACCCGCTCTGCCCCATAGCCGCCCTCGCGCAGCATCATATGTAGAAGGCGCCCGGTGTCCGGTTCATCTTCGACCACCAGGATTCTCGGCAAACCGTCGCGGCTCTCCGTCTCGCTGGCGGAGGCCTGAATGGGCAGCTCGCACCAGAAGGTTGTGCCTTGGCCGGGCTGGCAGTCAAAGCCAACGGCGCCGCCCATGCGCTCGATCAGTTCCTTGGTGATGGCCAATCCGAGCCCGGTACCGGATTTCTGTCGGCTGTCGGAAGCGTCTGCCTGAGCAAACTTCTCGAACACCCTCGAACGGAATGCCTCAGGAATGCCTGGCCCTTGGTCTGTGACGCTGATGCGAACCTTCGGCCCAGACAAGTGACTGTGCAGTCGAATTTCCCCTCCCTCAGGAGTGAACTTGACGGCATTTGACAAGAAGTTGCCGAGCACCTGCTGCAAGCGAATCCCGTCCACCCAGACCAGTACGTCAGCGGGGTGATCCATTGTGCAGCGCACACCATGTTGATCGCAGAGCGCGCGGTTGCTCGCCAGTGCCTCCTCGAGCAGGTCACCCAGCGAATGTTCGCGCAACTCAAAGGACATTTTTCCGGCGGCAATCTTCTCCATGTCCAGCAGGTCGTTGATCAGATGGCCCAGGCGCAGGCTGTTGCGATAGGCGATTTCGAGCATGTGCAGCATGGCAGGCGGCACTGCGCCAAGCGCGCCGCCGACAATCAGCCCGAGCGCTCCGCTGATCGAGGTCAGTGGCGTGCGTAACTCGTGGCTCACGGTGGAGACGAAGTCGTTCTTCATCTGCTCGACGCGCTTGTGCTCTGTGAGGTCCATCAGCGTGCCGCTGATACGCTGCGCCATGCCCTGCGGGTCGCGCTGGATATAGCCGCGCAACAGCACCGGCACAATATGGCCGTGCTTATGCTGCAGCCGTAGCTCGGTGGTGAAGTGGTCGACATTGGATAGCATGGTTTGCGCCAGACGCGCCTTCTGCTGCGCGAGGTCTTCAGCGACCGTCACGCGCTCCCACAGTTTGAGATCGCAGGTCAGTTCGTTGGGGCGATAACCGAGCATGTCCCAGGCGCGGGGTGAGGCGAACATGCTGCCGGCTTCCAGGTCGAGGTCCCACAGTCCGTCGTTGCTGCCTTTGAGAGCCAACGAAAGACGTTCCTCGCTCAACCTCAGGTCGTGCCGGCTTTGGCGAATATGCCGCGTCATCTCTTCCGCCAGCGCCTTGGTGCGGCGATGGCGAAGCGCAAGCGACGACGTCAGAAGAAATACCAGTAGGCTCAGCCCAAGTCCCAGGCCAATCACCAGCGCTTCGTTGGCGCGGATGCGCTCGTCGAACTCTGGCCGGCTATCCATGCGTAGCGACCAGGTCTGGCCGTAAAGGTCCAATTGCTGAAGCTCGCTGTAGCGGGCGCTACCGGGTTCAGGTGCCTCGCGTGAGGCGTAGAGCAAATGCTGCGGGTTTTCGCTGGTGCTGGCGTATATGTGCAGAGCCAGCGGCAAGTCTGCCGCACGAAGAATGCCCCGCATCAGGTCGTCGACCCGATAGGGACTGTAGACGAATCCCAACAGCGCCTGCATGCGTTGCTCCGGCGTAGTCACCGGCAGTTCTGGCCGGTACACCGGCACATAGAGCAGCACGCCGGCCTGTACCTTGCCGTGGGTTTCCTGCATCAGCGTCACTTTGTCGGTGATGCTGGTTTCGCCTAGTTGCGCGGCGCGCAGCATCGCTCGCCGGCGGGTCGGTTCGGAGTACATGTCGTAGCCAAATGCGGCCAGATTGCGACCGGTAAATGGCTCCAGAAAGATAATTGAGGTGTAGAGCTCGCGGTCACCGGCAGGGTAGATGTCGTAGCTTGGGAAGCCTTGCGCGCGGATTTTGGCGATATGGGCCTCGCGCTCGTCTCGCGGGACGGCCTGCGTGAAGCCGACGCCTTGAATGCCTGGGTAGCGATCCGGCAGCAGCAGACGGCTGACGTACATGCGCCACTGCTCGCGGTTGACTTGCTCGACGGCATCGAACAGACCGGCGCCGCCAAGAAGAATCTGCTCGTGGTCGCGTAGGCGCTTGCGAATGGCTTCGGTGACCTTCTCGCTAAGCATCTGAAATTGCTGCTCAGCCGCGCGGTCTTCGTTGGTGCGCAGGTTCTGCCAGACCACCAGCTGTACCAGCAGGGTCAACACCAAAGCGCCCCAGGCGATGCCGTTTCGCCAGGTGAAGAGCTGTCGCAGGCCCAGGGATGGGCTGTGGTGTTCTACTGGGTCGCTCATCATCTTCGCTGTGGTGGGCGGTACGTGAACCGATTTGGTTGTCTGATCGGTCAGAAAGTGTGCTGGCCGCTACTGGCTGGGCTGGGCCAGTATGCCGCAATGATGCGGCCTCGGGCGTACAGGCGGTCGGCCTGCGGCGCTGAGCGAACATCAGCTTACCGCTCGTGATGGCCTATTGATATAAGTGCGTCATCAGCGCGGAGACGAAGGGCTGCTATTGCCGTAATCCAGTGCTGTCGGGCGCCAGTCGATATCGCTCGCGGGCAGCGGTCGGGCAAAACCGTAGCCCTGCCCATAGTCGCAATTCTGGGACAACAGGAATGCCGCCTGGTCCGCAACCTCAATGCCTTCGGCGACGACTTTCAGGCCCAGGATATGCGCCAGGCTGATGACCGAGCGGGTAATGGCGGCATCCTCGCGGTCTGCTGGCAGCCCTTTGACGAAGCCTTGGTCGATTTTGAGCTTGTGCACGTTCATGCGCTTTAACCGTTGCAACGACGAGTAGCCGGTGCCGAAGTCGTCGATTGCCAATTGAACGCCAAGCGTGCGCAGGCGCTGCAACAACTCCAGGGCTGCGTCCGGGTCCTGCATAACGGTACTTTCGGTGATCTCCAGCTCGAGGTAGCGGGGCTCAAGCCCACTCTTGGCCAGAACGGTGGCCACCTGCAGGTCAAGGTCGCCGTTGCCGAACAGCCGGCTGGAGATATTCACCGCGATGAATCCTAGCGCGCGGCCCTGGCCGAGCCATTCCCGGGCCTGGTCGCAGGCTTGCTCCAGCACCCAGTTATCTATGGCGCCGATCAGGCCGGTTTCCTCGGCGATGGGGATAAAGATGCCTGGCGCGATCAGGCCTTTTTGCGGATGCTGCCAGCGCACCAGCGCTTCGAATCCGGCGATGGTGCCCTGGTGCAGATCGTAAATCGGCTGAAAATGCAGACGCAGCTGTCCGTGTTCCAGAGCCTGGCGCAGAGCGGTGACCAGCTCGACGCGCTGGCGCGCTTGGCTCGTCAGCTCTTCGGAATAAAACGCATAGGTAGAGCGGCCGCTGCTCTTGGCCTTGAACAGCGCCGAATCGGCGTTGCGCATCAGCTGCTCGACATTCTGCACATCGGTCGGGTACGGATAGAGCACGATGCCAATGCTGGCGCTGCTGAACAGTTCCTGCCCGCCGAGGTGGAAGGGCTCGTTCAGACGATCAAGTATGCGCAATGCCAGAGCCGTGGCTTTCTCGGCGCCAAAACCTTCGCAAAGCAGGGCGAATTCGTCGCCGCCGAGTCGGCCGAGCGTCATGCCTTCCTCGAGCTCGACACTCAAGCGAACGCTTACGGTTTGCAGCAGAGCATCGCCCAGGCTGTGGCCAAGGCTTTCGTTGATGTCCTTGAAGTGGTCGAGGTCGATCAGCAGCAGCGCGCCGCTACGCCTGCTCGCTCGTGCCCGCTCGAGGTCTTGCTTGGCGCGCTCGGTGAACAGCAGACGATTCGGCAGGTTGACCAGTGGGTCGTAGTGGGCGAGTTGGTCGAGTTCCTCGCGAGAGCGTTTCAGCGCCGAGAGGTCGGAGAACACCGCTACGTAATGGCTGAGATTACCCTGGTTGTCGTGGATGCAGCGCAGGTTCTGCCATTGCGGATACACCTCGCCGTTCTTGCGGCGGTTCCAGATTTCGCCGCTCCATTCGCCATGATCTTTCAGCGCCAGCCACATCTGAGCGTAGAAGGCCGCGTCGTGTTTGCCGGAGGCGAAGAGTTTCGGTGTTTGCCCGAGTACCTCTTCGGTGCTGTAGCCGGTGATGCGACTGAACGCGGGATTGACGTGCACGATGTGCTGGCTTGGATCAGTTACCAGAACGCCTTCCTGGGTGCTGTCGAAGACCGCCGCCGCCTGTTTAAGGCTGGTTTCCTGCACATGCTGAGCACGCTGCTGCTCGTCGAAGCGGCGAAAGTGCTGTCGTCCGAGCACGAACAGCAGGGCGCTCGTGAATGCCACAAATAGAGCGCCTTTGCCCATGTGCCAGGCTTGGCTGTCGCTGCCCTTGACCAGATGGCCGATGAGCGTGTCGCCGAGGAGAATCCACAGCATGGCCAGGAGAAAGTAGCCCAGACTCAGCCGGACGAGGTGCGTGTTCATCGTTGCTTTTGAGTCCGGTCGAGATACTGCACAGTCAAACCTCATCGCACAGCGCAGGCGCGAGGCACATCGTTAGACACGGGTGCTGCTGCATCCTGCGACGCCTGCGGCGCGACATACTGGCCTAAAGCCAGCCTGGCCACCAGTCCGGGTGGTCAGGTTTCAGCCGTTGCAGGTAGTGTGCGCCTCCAAGCTGGCGCATCTGCTGGCGAATCCACGCAGCGCGGTTGTTCACGTACCCGCTCGGTTTGCCCGCGTGCCATTGCCGCGGATTTGGCAGCACCGCAGCCAGCAGGCTGGCCTGGCGGGCGGATAAATACGATGCGCCGGTACCGAAATGGTGCTGTGCTGCCGCTTGCGCACCGAAGATGCCATCGCCCCATTCAACGCTATTGAGGTAGACCTCAAGGATGCGCTGCTTGGGCCACAGCAGCTCGATCAGTGCGGTGAACCAGGCTTCCAGCCCTTTGCGCGGCCAACTGCGGCCGGACCATAGGAACAGATTCTTCGCTACCTGCTGACTTAGGGTGCTGGCACCGCGCAGTGATCCGCCACGCTCATTGTGGCTGAGGGCGGCGCGAATTGCTGCGACGTCGAAGCCCCAGTGGTCGGCAAACTTCTGGTCCTCGGCAGCGATCACTGCCATTTTCAGATCGTCCGGCAGCTCGCGCCAGGGCCGCCAGTCGCGGGTCAGGTCGATAGTTTCGCCTGTGCGCCAGGACTCGATCTTGCGCTCGATCATCAACGCGGTGAAGGGCGGCGGCACCCAGCGCAGCAGCAGGACCAGCAGCACCGAAAGGGCGATCAGCCAGAGCAGCAGTTTGGACAGGCGCAGCAGAAGGTTTCGCAACATGGCACGTGGTCGTGGGCGAAAAGAGCCGGCATTATAGCGACCGTTCAAGCCATCGACTGGAAAAGGCAATGATTCGTTATTATCTCGTGCTTGCCGCCCTTTTCGGTTTCACCGGCGTAGCGCTCGGCGCCTTCGCCTCCCACGGCCTCAGAAGTCAGCTGAGCCCGGCCTATCTGGCCGTTTTTCAGACGGGCGTGCAGTATCAGATGATTCACGCGCTGGCGCTTTTCGGCGTCGCGCTGCTCGCATTGCAATGGCCCAGTCGCCTGCTGAACGCGGCTGGCGCCTTGTTCGCCGCTGGCATTCTGCTGTTCTCGGGCAGCCTGTACCTGCTCACGCTCAGTGGAATCGGCAAGCTAGGCATGATCACACCGATAGGTGGCACCGCCTTTCTCGCAGGTTGGTTATGTCTGGGGCTTGCCGGCTGGCGCTTACGCGGCTGAGCGAGACGAACGGCCGCGGGCTTCGCGTTGGTGGCGTGGGTGATTCGGGCTAGAATGCCGTCCCCTTTTCGCAATGGCGGCGAACAGCATGCATATCCAGTTGAATGGCGAACCCTATGAGCTGCCAGCCGGCGAGACGGTGGCCGACCTGCTGGTGCGTCTTGAGCTGAGCGGGCGCCGTCTGGCCGTCGAGCTCAACCGGGACATCGTGCCGCGCAGCGCGCACGCGTCCACGCCGCTCAGCGAGGGCGATCATGTCGAGGTGGTTCACGCCATCGGTGGCGGCTAGCTGATCGCGTCCCTTCGAATTACGCCGCCAGTCCGGCGCCCAGTCCGCAGCAATACGTCCGAACGAGGATTTCCCATGCGCCCAGTTCCGAACGACAAGCCCTTTATCCTGGCCGGTCGCACCTATCAATCGCGGCTGCTGGTTGGCACCGGCAAGTACAAGGATCTCGAGGAGACGCGTGCGGCCATCGAAGCGTCGGGCGCCGATATCGTCACCGTTGCGGTACGCCGCACCAACATCGGCCAGAATCCGGGCGAGCCGAACCTGCTCGATGTGATCAGCCCCGAGCGTTACACCATCCTGCCGAACACTGCTGGTTGCTTCACGGCCGAAGACGCCGTGCGCACATGCCGCCTGGCGCGCGAACTGCTCGATGGTCACAAGCTGGTCAAGCTCGAAGTGCTGGCCGATCAGAAGACCCTGTTTCCGAACGTGATCGAAACCCTCAAGGCGGCAGAAGTGCTGGTCAAGGACGGTTTCGACGTCATGGTGTACACCAGCGACGACCCGATCATCGCCCGTCAACTGGCCGAGATGGGCTGCATCGCGGTGATGCCGCTAGCTGGACTGATCGGCACCGGCCTGGGCATCTGCAACCCGTACAACCTGCGCATCATCCTTGAAGAAGCCACCGTTCCCGTGCTGGTGGATGCCGGGGTCGGTACTGCCTCGGATGCGACCATCGCCATGGAGCTGGGCTGCGAAGCGGTTTTGATGAATAGCGCCATTGCCCATGCGCAAAACCCGGTGCTGATGGCTGAGGCGATGAAGTACGCCATCGAGGCCGGCCGTCTGGCCTATCTCGCCGGGCGCATGCCGAAAAAGCTTTACGCGAGCGCCTCATCGCCGCTGGATGGGCTGATTCGCTGAAACGGCTTGTGGCCGACCCTGACCTCGTGTCGGGGTCGGCTTTTTTATTTCTCGCAGGTAGACCATGACAGAGCAAACCCCCGCGGTTGAAGAGCAGCAAACCGAGCACCGCCGTACCATCAAGAGTTTCGTGATGCGCGCCGGGCGCATGACCGAAGGCCAGCAGCGCGGTCTCGAACAAGGCTGGCCGAAATTCGGGCTGGTGCTCGAGGATGGTCTGCGCAATTTCGACGAAGTGTTTGGCCGCAGTGCGCCGCGCACCTTCGAGATCGGGTTCGGCATGGGCCATTCCACGCTGGAAATGGCCGGCGCGGCGCCGGATCAGGACTTCATCGGCGTGGAAGTGCATAAACCCGGTGTCGGTGCGCTGCTGAGCGGACTTGTGTCACAGAAATTAAACAACGTCAGGGTCTACAGTTGCGACGCTTTGGAGGTGCTGCGCGATTGCGTAGCCGATGCCAGTCTGGACCGCGTGCTGCTGTTCTTTCCGGACCCATGGCACAAGAGCCGTCATCACAAGCGGCGCATCGTTCAGCCGGCCTTCGCCGAGCTGGTGCGCAGCAAGTTGAAGGTCGGCGGCGTGCTGCATATGGCCACCGACTGGGAGCCCTACGCCGAATACATGCTTGAGGTGATGAACGTCGCCCCGGGCTATCGCAATCTGGCTGAGGACGGGCGCTGCGTACCACGCCCGCCAGAGCGGCCGGTAACCAAGTTTGAACGCCGTGGCGAGCGGCTCGGTCACGGCGTCTGGGACCTGAAGTTCCAGCGCATCGACTAACAAACGTTACGACAAGCAGCACCGAGACACCCGCGACCGCCGCCGGGCCGCCCTGTAGGTAGGGCCCGTCAGCGCTATCGCTTGCCAGACTCAACGAAGAGCCGCAGCAGCGGCCAGGGATAAAAGTGCCTGCCAGGAAGGCACGCCTGCACACACCATATAACAATGCATCGCCGACGGCTGGGTATACCAAGCAGTGCCCAGCGTCGTGCGCAATTGGGGGGAGTAGACGATGTACGGAAAGATTGGAATTCTGTTGTTGGCGGCCTGTGCCGCATGGCAGGCACAGGCAAAGGTAGAGAGCGCCGAGGCCGCCCGGCTGGGGCAGGACCTTACCCCGCTTGGCGCTGAGCGGGCTGGCAATGCTGCCGGTACCATCCCTCCGTGGACGGGTGGCGTTGCGCCGCCGGCCGGCTACGAGCCGGGGATGCACCATCCCGACCCATATGCCTCCGACTCGATGCTCTATCGTGTTGATCGGACCAACCTGGACCAGTACAGCGGTCAGCTCTCCGAAGGCTTGAAGGCCTTGCTGGAGCGCTACCCGGACTACCATCTGCGTGTCTTTCCGACCCGCCGCAGTGCTTCGGTGCCGCAGCGCATCTATGAAGCCACGCGTTTCAACGCTGTTAGCGCCGAGCTGATTGCCAACGGTAACGGCATCTTGGGAGCCGCAGCCGGAATTCCGTTCCCGATCCCGCAGAGCGGTATCGAGGTCATCTGGAATCACATCCTGCATTACAAGGGCGACCAGACCCACATGGTCAACAACCAGGCCGTTGTGATTGGTGGCAGGGCCAATTACATCAAGCGCGACCGGCATGTTTACTACGTCTACAACCGCGAGGGGATGACCCAAGGGGATCTGGACAACACCGTGCTGTACTACAAGTACCGGGTTACAGCGCCGGCCAAGCTTTCCGGCACCGCGCTCGTGGTGCAGGACCCTCTGGATCAGGTGCTGACTACCCGCAAGGCTTGGCGCTACAGCCCGGATGATCGCCGTGTGCGCCGCCTGCCTTCGCTTGCCTATGACTCACTGCAGCCCGACACCAGTGGTCTGGCTACGGCCGACGTGGTCGACTCGTTCAATGGTGCGCCGGACCGGTACGACTGGGAGCTGCTCGGCAAGCGCGAGATGCTGATGCCCTACAACAGCTATGCGGTGCACCAGAAGGGCATTCCCTACGACACCATCGTTCAACCGCGCACGCTTAATCCAGAGCTGCTGCGCTACGAGCTGCATCGCGTATGGGTTGTCGAGGCGACTTTGCGCAAAGGCTTCGGGCACCTGTACGACAAGCGCCGGTTCTATATCGACGAGGACAGCTGGGCGATCCTCGCGGTCGACCTGTATGACGAGAAGGGTGCCCTGATTGGTCTGCAGGAGAGCCACCCGATCAGCTATTACGATGTGCCGATGTTCAACAGCACGCTGGAAACGTTGTACCACCTCAAGGACGGCAACTATTTCGTCGACGGGCTGGATAACAACGAGCAGATGTATGATTTCGACGCAAAGCTGAGTCCTCGCGACTTCTCGCCTCAGGCGCTGCGCCGGGGCGGAAACTGATCCTCGGACACGAATGAAAAAAGCCGCCCTGCAAGGCGGCTTTTTCGTTTTCGGCCGAGGCCGCTTATAGCGAATCGCCCGCTGCCAGGCTGACACGCGTTCCGGCGCTGCCCTGAACGATCGCTTCGATATCACTCAGCGAGCCGATCACCGCGACCTTGCCGGTGTTGCGAGCGAACTCGCAGGCTGCTTGTACCTTCGGGCCCATGGAGCCCGCAGCGAAGCCCAGGCGCTCCAGTTCGTCGGGATGCGCTTCATGGATGCGGCGCTGCTCTGGTGTTCCCCAGTTCAGATAAGCGCCATCGACGTCAGTGGCGATAACCAGCAGGTCTGCGTTCAGCTGTTCGGCCAGCAGAGCCGAGCACAGATCTTTGTCGATCACTGCCTCCACGCCTTGCAGCCGACCGTTCTGGTCATACACGGTAGGGATTCCTCCGCCACCGGCGCAGATCACTACGCTGCCTTTCTCCAGCAGCCAGCTGATCGGTCGGATCTCGAAAATGCGCTTCGGCCTTGGGCTCGGCACAACGCGGCGAAAACGGTCTCCGTCGGCGGCAATGCTCCAGCCTTTTTCCTTGGCCAACTGCTCAGCCTCTTCGCGGCTGTAGACTGGTCCGATCGGTTTGGTGGGCTTCTGGAAGGCCGGGTCGGCGGCATCTACCTCCACCTGCGTCAGCAAGGTGGCGAAGGGCACCTCGAACGGGAGGAGGTTGCCCAGCTCCTGCTCGATGATGTAGCCGATCATGCCCTCGGTTTCCGCACCCAGCACATCCAAGGGGTAGGTGGGAACATCCTTGTAGGCCGCTCCCTGCAATGCCAGCAGTCCGACTTGCGGGCCGTTCCCGTGGGCCACCACCAGTTCGTTGCCCGGCGCGATCCGTGCAATCTGGGTGCACGCAATCCTCACATTCTCGCGCTGGTTCTCCGCGCTTAAAGGCTCCCCTCTGCGAAGCAGGGCATTACCGCCCAGTGCGACTACGATACGCATGTGTGTTCCTCCAAAGTGCGCCCGCGGTGCGGGCGCTAGGTGGATCAGATGTCGGCGAGGGTGGATACCAGGATCGCCTTGATGGTGTGCATGCGATTTTCGGCCTGTTCGAAGGCTATGCAGGCAGGCGACTCGAATACCTCTTCGGTAACCTCGATACCGTTGGCCAGATGCGGATAGCGCGCGGCAATCTCCTTGCCGACCTTGGTTTCGCTGTTGTGAAAGGCCGGCAGGCAGTGCATGAACTTTGCCCGTGGATTGCCGGTGGCCTGCATCAGCGAAGGGTTCACCTGATAGGGCAGCAACTGCTCGATGCGCTCGGCCCAGGCCTCAACCGGCTCACCCATGGATACCCATACGTCGGTGTGGACGAAATCGACGCCCTGGACTGCGGCCTTTGGATCCTCAGTGAGCATTAGTCGCGCACCGCTTTGCTCGGCGAACTCGTTGCACGCCTTGACGTGCTCTTCGCTTGGCCACAGCGCCCGCGGAGCCGCGATGCGCACATCCATACCTAGCTTGGCACCGATCAGCAGCAGTGAATTGCCCATGTTGTTTCGCGCGTCGCCCAGGTAGGCGTAGCTGATCTGATGCAGCGGCTTGTCACTGTGCTCGCGCATGGTCATGACGTCGGCGATCATCTGGGTCGGGTGATATTCGTCGGTCAGGCCGTTGTACACCGGTACGCCAGCGTAGCGGGCGAGCTCTTCGACGATCTCCTGCTTGAAGCCGCGATATTCGATGGCGTCGTACATGCGGCCGAGCACCCGGGCCGTGTCCTTCATGCTCTCCTTGTGGCCAATTTGCGAGGAGTTGGGGTCGATATAGGTAACGTTGGCGCCCTGATCGTAGGCGGCCACCTCGAACGCGCAGCGAGTGCGGGTCGAGGTTTTCTCGAAGATCAGCGCGATGTTCTTGCCCTTGAGGTGCTGGCGCTCAGTGCCGGTGTATTTGGCGCGCTTGAGGTCGCGGGACAGGTCAAGCAGATAGCGCAGCTCGCGCTCGCTGTGGTGCATGAGGCTTAGCAGGCTGCGGTTATGAATGTTGAAAGCCATGATGAAGATCCTCTTTACGCGGACGTGCCGGCCGGAGACCGGCACGTTGATCCGAGATCAATAGTCGAGAGCGTCGCGAATGATCGGGCAGGTCATGCAGTGGCCGCCGCCACGGCCACGGCCCAGTTCGCTGGCACTGATGGTGATTACCTCGACACCGGCCTTGCGCAGTTGGGTATTGGTGAAGGTGTTGCGGTCATAGCCGATCACGACGCCGGGTTCGAGGGCTACAACGTTGTTGCCGTCGTCCCACTGCTCGCGCTCGACCTCGTAGCTGTCGCCGCCTGTCTCCACCACCCGTAGCGCGGGAAGGCCCAATGCTTCGGCGACCACCTGCAGGAAGCTCGCGCTCTCGCGGCGCAGGTCGATACCGCCCGGTTTGCTCTCGGCGGGACGCAGGCTGAACGGCACGATGCCATTCACCACCTCGGGGTAGATCGTCACCAGGTCGCGGTCGCAGAAGCTGAACACGGTATCCAGGTGCATCGCTGAGCGAGACCGTGGAAGGCCTGCAACGATCACCCGCTGGGCGGCGCCATGATTGAACAGCGACTGTGCCAACTGGCCGATGGCCTGGCGGGAGGTACGCTCGCCCATACCGATGAGCACCACCCCATTGCCGATTGGCATCACGTCGCCGCCTTCCAGGGTAGCCAGGCCGTGGTCGAGCTCGGGGTCGCCATACCAGACCTTGAAGTCTTTGCCGGCGAACTCGGGGTGGAAACGATAGATCGCTGTGGTGAGCAGCGTCTCCTGACGCCGTGCCGTCCAATGCATGGGGTTTAGCGAGACGCCGCCGTATATCCAGCAGCTGGTATCGCGGGTGAAGATCGTGTTGGGTAGTGGCGGCAGGATGAAGCTCGAGTGCCCGAGATAGTCACGAAACATGCTGACGATTTCGCCGCTCTGGGTACCAGGCAGGTCACTGCCAGCTACGCCGCCAATCAGGTATTCAGCCAGTCGTCGCGGCTGTTGCTCCTCGAGCCAACTGCGAACCTCGTTTTGCAGGCCGATGCCAACCTGGTTGGGCGTGATCTTGCGGTCGAGGATCCACTTCAATGCTTCTGGATTGGCCACTGTTTCGGTCAGCAGGTTGTGCATTTCCAGGACTTCGACGCCGCGTTCTCGCATCTTCGTGACGAAGTCGAAGTGGTCACGCTTGGCCTGGTTCACCCACAGCACATCGTCAAACAGCAGCTCGTCACAGTTGGTTGGGGTCAAGCGCTGATGGGCCAGGCCCGGCGAGCAGACCATTACCTTGCGCAGCTTTCCAGCTTCGGAATGGACGCCCAGCTTTGGTGTTTGCGGGGTCATGTCTGTACTCCTTGCAGTCTTCGCACCTGTGGGTGCTTAGTGGCTCGCCAACGCTTGTGGCCTTGGCGAGAGAGGGCGCCGGGGCGCCGGTCAGAGGGACAGGAAACCGTCGTAGAGGCCGTAGGCCGCGATCGCCGCCCCGATGAGCACGGCGGCGAAGATCAGCTTCTCGATGCCGCTGAATACCGGCTGCCCCAGTTCGCGCTTGGCCTTGGCGAAGAACAGTGCCCCCGGCGCATAGAGCAGCGCCGACAACAGCAGGTACTGGATGCCACCGGCATAGACCAGCCACACGGCATACAGCGTAGCGACGGCGGCGATCAGCGTGTCCTTGCGCCGTTCACCCGCGGCGTTCGCGTATCCCTCGCCGCGAACCCCGAGCAGCAATGCATAGGCCGCCGACCAGAAATAGGGCACCAGGATCATCGAGGTGGCCAGGTACAGCAGGCTCAGGTAGGTCGAGGCGCTGAATAGCGTGATGATCAGGAACAGTTGGATCAGCCCGTTGGAGAGCCATAGCGCGTTGGCCGGAACGTGATTGGCATTCTCCTTGCGCAGGAAGCGGGGCATGGTGTCATCGCGCGCGCTGGCGAAGAGGATCTCGGCACAGAGCAGAGTCCAGGACAGCAGAGTACCGGCCAGTGAAACCACGAGCCCGACGCTGATCAGGATTGCGCCCCAGCGCCCTACCACTTGTTCCAGAACTCCAGCCATGGATGGGTTCTTCAGGCCGGCCAGCTCGGCCTGGCTCATGATGCCCATCGACAGGACGTTCACCAACACAAGCAGTGCAAGCACGCCGATGAATCCGATCACCGTGGCTTTACCGACGTCGCTGCGTCGCTCGGCGCGTGCCGAATAGACGCTGGCGCCCTCAATGCCGATGAACACCCACACTGTCACCAGCATCATGTTGCGCACCTGCTCCATGACGCTGCCAAGCTCAATGTTGCCGCGTCCCCAGAAGTCGGCGGTGAACACTTCCAGGCGAAACGCTACGGCGGTGATGACGATAAAGAGCAACAGAGGCACGATCTTGGCGATGGTGCTGATCAGGTTGATGAACGCCGCCTGCTGGATGCCGCGTAGAACCAGCAGGTGTACGCCCCACAGGACCAGCGAGGCGCCGATCACCGCTGCCAAGGTATTGCCCTCTCCGAATATCGGGAAGAAATAGCCGAGCGTACTAAAGAGTAGGACGAAGTAGCTGACGTTGCCGATCCAGGCGCTGATCCAGTAACCCCAGGCGGACGAAAAGCCCATGTAGTCGCCAAAGCCCGCCTTGGCGTAGGCATAGACACCGGCATCGAGTTCCGGCTTGCGGTTGGCCAGGGTCTGGAAGACGAAGGCCAGGCTGAGCATACCGACCGCGGTAATTGCCCAGCCGATCAGGATTGCACCGGCGCTGGCACTAGCTGCCATGTTCTGCGGCAGGGAAAAGATCCCGCCGCCGATCATCGATCCCACTACTAGTGCAACCAGTGCGCTGAGTTTCAGTTGTTTCGAGGCCGTGGCCATGGTTCTGTCTCCTTTGCAAATCAGAGCAGCTGAGGCCATTAAATGCCTGCCTGTGACGGTGTGATGACCAGCGTCAGGAGAACCAGGGTAATGGAGTGCAACGATCACACTGTCTGATGGGGCCCGTGCTAGACAGCCCGGCGCCAAAACACGTGCGCGTCGAAAATGGACCTGAAGGGAGGGTTATGCAGTGTTCAGATCCGGTCATGCAGTGGTCAGTCGGCCCGCGTCGAAGGCCTTTTCCGGTTATCACCTCGTTCTCGACTATCACGTCGAGGGCGCGGAGCGGAAACCGGAGTGGGCATGCTTTCATTTGCACGGCACGGTCGATCGGACGCCGATCGACGAGCTGTTTCGCCTGCATCGGGACGTAGCCTGCAATTTCCTGCAGCGTGTTCGTCAATCCCTGCGCAAGCAGGGTGCAGCTCTGCACTCGGACGTCCTGTTCGCCTTTCATGCCGACTATGATCCTATGTTCAAGGATCTGCGCCAGCAGCTGCATTGCGAGCCTGGCGAGCCGATCGATCTTGACCGCTTTTTGCGTGAAGGCTGAACGGCGCTAGTTGCGATCGGCGATTACACCGACGAGGAAGAAGATCAGCAGCAGTACTGGTGCCAGGCTGTAGTTGTTCAGATGGGCCAGGCCCTGGGTCATCCACGGCGTCAGGAAAACGATGGCCAGGCCGTAGCCCACCGCGCAGACCAGTACGAAGATCAGTGTGCGGAAAAAGAAGTTAAGGCTGCTGACAGCGCCCTTTACCCAGGTATTGATTGCCGGGCCGAAGAGGACGAAGAGTGTGGCCATGAGCGCCAGTGAAATATCGGAAAGGTGGCTGCGGCTCCAGCGCGAGAGTGTAACGATCAGGTCGAGTAGCAAATCCATCCGGTGTCCTTAAGGCAGGAAGCTCTGTAGCAGGTCGTTGAGAAACAATTGGCCCTTGGCCGTCGCCACCAAGCGAGAGGGATCGGGTGACAGCAAGCCGCGGGCCTCGGCAACACGGCGGGGCTCGGCAAGCATGTCCAGGGCCAATCCGGTGCGCTGAGTGAACAGCATGGCCGGTACGCCGTCGGTGAGGCGCAGCACATTCATCAGGAATTCGAAGGGTAATTCATCGGTAGTGAGCTGCTTTTCGCCGGCGCGAAAGGCTTTGGCCCGATCGAGGTAGTCCTTTGGCAGGCGGGTTTTCCAGCTGCGCAGGATACGTCCGTCGGTGTGGCTGAGCTTGGCATGGGCGCCGGCGCCGACGCCGAGGAAATCGCCGAAGGTCCAGTAGTTCAGGTTGTGTCGGGCCTGGCGCCCGGGCTTCGCGTAGGCCGAGGTTTCGTACTGGTGGTAGCCGTGCTCGGCGAGCAGCGTCTGGCCGGCTTCCTGGATGTCCCAGAGGATGTCATCTTCAGGTAGCTGCGGCGGCTGGCTCCAGAACACCGTGTTCGGCTCCAGCGTCAACTGATACCAGGACACATGCGTCGGTTGCTGCGCGATGGCGATGCGCAGGTCGCTCAGCGCATCCTCCAGGCTCTGATCCGGCAGGCCGTGCATGAGGTCGAGATTGAAGTTGTCGAACCCTGCGTCGCGCGCCATATCGGCTGCGCGAATCGCTTCATCGCCGTCGTGAATGCGCCCGAGCGCCTTGAGCTTGGACGCCTGGAAGCTCTGTACGCCAATGGAAAGTCGGTTGATGCCGAGCTGGCGATAGTCGCGGAACTTGGCCTGCTCGAATGTCCCTGGATTGGCCTCCAAGGTGATTTCGATGTCGTCTGCAAAGCCAACCAGCCTTTCCAAGCCTTCGACAATGGCTGCCAGCGCCTTGGCGGAAAACAGGCTAGGTGTGCCGCCGCCGAAGAAGATCGAGCTCAGCCGGCGACCCTGGACATGCTCGAGGTCATCGCGAAGATCCGCCAGCAGCGAGGCGACATAGGCCTCCTCGGGCAGCTCGGGGCCGGCCGCATGGGAATTGAAGTCGCAATACGGGCACTTGCGCACGCACCAGGGGATATGGACGTAGGCCGCCAGCGGTGGAAGTTCGAAGCGATTCCGGCCGGATGCAGGCACAGGGCTTGCGGCGTTCATATCCCCAGCCGCTGCTTGAGCAGGGCCATGGCGCGTGCACGGTGGCTGAGCTGGTTCTTCCGCGCTGCCGGCAGCTCGGCACTGGAGCATTCGCATTCCGGTACCCAGAACAGCGGGTCGTAGCCGAAGCCGTGCTCGCCGCGCGGAGCATGCAGGATGCGACCGTGCCAGAGGCCTTCGCAGATGATCGGCAGCGGATCCTCAGCGTGGCGTACCAAAGCCAGAGCACAGACGAACTGCGCGCCACGTTCGGCATCTGGAACGTCACGCAGAACATCCAGCAGCTTGGCATTGTTGGCGGCATCGCCCTGGCCGTCGGCATAGCGTGCCGAGTAGATGCCCGGTGCGCCGCCGAGGGCGTCGACGGCCAGGCCGGAGTCGTCGGCGAGCGCCGGTAGACCGGATAACCGCGCGGCGTTGCGCGCCTTGAGAATGGCGTTCTCGACGAAGGAGAGACCGGTTTCCTCCGGCTCGACGGTGCTGAACTCGGCCACCGAGCGCACGCGTACGGTGTCGCCGAGCATTGCCTGTAGCTCTTTGAGCTTGCCGGCGTTATGACTGGCCAGCACCAGTTCAGGGAAAGGCATCATCGGTCTGGGTAGAACTCCTGGCTGAAGTCAAAGCTGAACGGGTCACCGCCAGCTGGTTTCACGGTAAGGCTGAAGCGCAGGGTTTCCTGCGAGTCGAATGGGAATTGCGCCAGATAATAGAGCGCCTCTTCGCCTTCCTTGAGCTGCTTGAAGGTCAGTGAGCGATCCTGCCCGAGCAGGTTCCTCACCTGCCCGCTTACCTGCGCCGCCACAGGCTTGCCGCCTTTTAGCACCGAGATGTTGATCACGCCCTGAGTCTTGCTGCGCGTCAGGCCCGCTGCCGCGGCGATATCGGGCTGTAGAAACCCGGAGTTGAAGGCGATGTAGTGGATGTCGTAGTCGCCGACGCTGTGCTTGCGCTCCGCCAGTGCGGGCAGCGTAAGCAGGGCGGCCAACAGGCCGATGAGAACTTGTTTCATATGTTTTCCTCCAGCGTTGAACCGCTCAGCGGGAAGGTCCCGTGACACGGTAGATGCCGATTTCACCCAGCAGATTTGGCCATGCTCGACTGGCCCAGCCGTGCCTGTGGTCTCGGTCAACGGCAAGGCGCTCGAGCACCCTGGCACCGCTTTCCTGGCATAGCCGCTCGAAATCCTCGAATGTGCAGAAGTGAATATTCGGCGTGTTGTACCAAGTGTAGGGGAGGAACTCGGATACGGGCATGCGGCCTTTGCTCGCAAGGTACCAGCGGCAGCGCCAATGGCCGAAGTTGGGGAAGGTGATAATGCACTGCCGACCGACGCGCAGCATTTCCTTCATCAGCTTGTCGGGATAGTGCACGGCCTGCAGCGCCTGGGTCATGACCACCATGTCGAAGCTATCGCTGGCGAAGTTGCCCAGACCCAGATCGAGGTTCTGCTCGATGACATTGACGCCCTTGTCGATGCAGGCGGCAATGTTGTCCGGATCGATTTCCAGGCCGTAGCCGCTGACCTGCTTGTGATCGCGCAGCCAGGCCAGCAGCTCACCATTGCCGCAGCCGAGGTCGAGTACTCGGCTGCCGGCCGGAATCCACTCTTGGATGATGTCCAGATCGGCGCGCATCTTCGTTCCTTATACGGCTATGCGGTTCATGTAACCGCGGAAGGCTTGCAGGTAGCGTGGGTTGGGGATCAGAAAGGCGTCGTGGCCTTGTGGCGCGTCGATCTCCAGGTAACAGACGTCCTTGCGCGCGGCGAGCAGCGCGTCGACGATTTCCCGCGAGCGCTCTGGTGAAAAGCGCCAGTCGGTGGTGAAGGACATGACGCAAAAGCGCGCCTGGGCGACCTCGAAGGTCTTGGCCAGATCGTCGTCGTTGGCCGCGGCCGGGTCGAAATAATCCAGCGCCTTGGTCATCAGCAGATAGGTATTGGCGTCGAAACGCCCGGAAAACTCCTCGCCCTGATAGCGCAGGTAGCTCTCGACCTGAAATTCCACGCTGTTGAAGTCGTAGTTGAGCTTCTCGCTCTTCAATCCGCGGCCGAACTTGGTGCCCATGGCATCATCGGATAGGTAGGTGATGTGGCCGACCATGCGCGCCAGCATCAGGCCGCGCTTGGGAATCACGCCCATCTCCTGGAAATGGCCGCCGTGGAATGCCGGGTCGGACAGGATGGCCTGGCGCGCGAC
>Ga0189292_10118_pt1 | contig 42145 bp, 29 predicted proteins | sample UW1oraminimetaG_FD_130317 | JGI IMG/M metagenome (GOLD analysis project Ga0189292, IMG submission 130317) | Marine microbial communities from the Costa Rica Dome - UW179A-orange mini metaG | ecosystem: Environmental > Aquatic > Marine > Oceanic > Photic zone | place: Costa Rica: the Eastern...
GGTCTCGTCGAGCACTCGCTTCTGCTTGATGCCCTGGATGCGCAGGCCGTAGACCACGTTCTCGTAGATGCTCTTGGGGAACGGGTTGGGCTTCTGGAACACCATGCCGACGCGGCGGCGCAGGTCGGCCACATCCACACCCTTCTGGTAGATGTTCTGCCCGTCGAGGTTGATGGCACCTTCGATGCGGCAGCCGTCGACCAGGTCGTTCATGCGGTTGAAGCAGCGCAGCAGGGTCGACTTGCCGCAGCCGGACGGGCCGATGAAGGCGGTCACGCGCTGGCGCGGAATGTTCATGCTGACGTTGTGCAACGCCTGCTTCTGGCCGTAGTACAGGCTCAGATCGGGCACTTCGATGGCGACCTGCTCGTTGGCCAGGTTCAGGCTGCGCTTGTCGCGGCCGAGGGCCGAGATGTCGATGGAATGCGTGTTGGTTTGCATGTGCTCGCTCCGTTCGCAGCTGCCAGCTGCAAGCTACAGGCTGCAAGCCCAAGTCAGCGCCTCGTTTCTCCCGAGGCCGGTGGCTTGAGCTTGCCGCTTCAATTAATGATCCAGCGCCTTGTACTTCTCGCGCAGGTGGTTGCGGATGTAGATCGCTGTGAAGTTGAGCGCGGCGATCACCAGCACCAGCAGCAGCGCAGTCGCATACACCAGCGGTCGTGCCGCCTCGACGTTGGGGCTCTGGAAGCCGACGTCGTAGATGTGGAAGCCCAGGTGCATGATCTTCTGGTCCAGATGCAGGTAGGGGTAATTGCCATTGAGCGGCAGGTTCGGTGCCAGCTTGACCACACCGACCAGCATCAGCGGCGCCACTTCACCGGCGGCGCGGGCCACGGCAAGGATCAGGCCGGTCATCATTGCCGGGCTGGCCATTGGCAAAACCACCTTCCACAGCGTCTCCGACTTGGTCGCACCAAGGGCCAGCGAGCCTTCGCGGATCATCCGCGGGATGCGCGCCAGGCCTTCCTCGGTGGCAACGATCACCACCGGCAAGGTGAGGATTGCCAGAGTCAGCGAAGCCCACATCAGGCCCGGCGTGCCGAACACCGGTGCCGGTGCGGCTTCAGGGTAGAACAGCCGGTCCAGCGAGCCGCCCAGGACGTAGACGAAGAAGCCCAGGCCGAACACGCCGTAGACGATCGACGGCACCCCGGCCAGGTTGTTCACAGCGATGCGGATGATCCGGGTGAGCAGGCCCTGCTTGGCGTATTCACGCAGGTAGACCGCGGCGATGACGCCGAACGGGGTGACGATCACCGCCATGATCAGGGTCATCAGCACGGTACCGAAGATCGCCGGGAACACGCCGCCCTCGGTGTTCGCCTCGCGCGGCTCGTCGCTGACGAACTCCCACAGCTTGGCGAAGTAGAACATCAGCTTCTGCGGCGTCGACATGGCATTGGGCTGGAACGCCCGCACCACCTTGCCGAGGGTGATCTCCTGCTCGCGGCCATCGGCGGTGCGCACGGTGATGCTGTCGCGATTGAACGCCTGCTGCAGGGCGACCAGCTTCTCTTCCAGTACCCGATACTCGGCATCCCAATGGGCGCGCTCTGCATCCAGATCGGCCTGAGCAGCGGCGTCCAGCTTATCGTGCAGCTCCAACTGACGCGCCTTCAGACGCAGGCGCTCCATGCCATGGTTGATACGGCCGATTTCGACCTTCTCGATGCGCGCAATTTCCCCATGCAGGTCGTCTACACGATCGATACGGCGCTGCAGTTCGGCCCAGGCGCCGTCGCCCTCGGCAACCAGCTGACCGGCTTCTTTTACATTGAGCAGATAGCCGTAGAAATTGCCCCACTCGCGGCGCTCCAGCACCATCAGGTCGGCCGGCGTACGCTGATTGCTCAGCCACTCGCCCACCACCCAGGAGAAGTCGGCGCCATAGACATCGCGGTTGCCCACCTTGAGCAGCTCGCGGGTCATGAACTCACCGCCCTCGACGTTGACCGGCAGCCCACTGGCGGCCAGACGTGCACGGGGTACTTCCTCGGCCTGCACGACCTCGCCGGCCAGCACGCGCATCTCGGCGCCGGGCATGCTGTAGTCGGCGACGATCACGTCGGCCGGCCAGAAATGCGCCAGACCACGCACGGCGATGATCGCCAGCAGACCCAGGGTCATGATCACTGCGATGGACACCGCGCCGGCGTTCATCCAGATCCAGGGTGTGCCGCTCTTGACCCAGGTGTTCAGCGAATCCTTTTTCACGGATCGATACCTTTTCCGAAATCTGGTTTACAGGCTGGCGTACTTGCCACGCAGACGCTGACGAATCAGCTCGGCGAGGGTGTTCATCACGAAGGTGAACATCAGCAGTACCAGCGCGGCGAGGAAGAGCACGCGGTAATGGGTGCCGCCGACCTCGGATTCGGGCATTTCCACGGCGACGTTGGCAGCCAGGGTGCGCATGCCCTCGAAGATGTTGGCTTCCATGATCGGCGTGTTGCCTGTGGCCATCAGCACGATCATCGTCTCGCCCACCGCGCGGCCCATGCCGATCATCAGCGCCGAGAAGATGCCCGGGCTGGCGGTCAGCAGCACCACGCGGGTCAGCGTCTGCCAGGGTGTGGCGCCAAGGGCCAGGGAGCCCAGCGTCAGGCTGCGCGGCACGCTGAACACGGCATCCTCGGCGATCGAATAGATGGTCGGGATCACCGCGAAGCCCATCGCCAGACCGATCACCAGGGCGTTGCGCTGGTCAAACGGGATGCCCATGTCGTTGGACAGCCACATGCGCATGTCTCCACCGAAGAACCAGTTCTCCAGATGGCCACTGATTTCCAGCGAGCCATAGCCGATCAGCAGAATCACTGGAATCAGCAGCACCGCCTCCCAGCCATCCGGGACGGCCAGGCGCACACCTTGCGGCAAGCGGCTCCAGGTCCAGGCGGCGAACAGAATCCCCACCGGCATCAAGAGCAGCAGGGCGAAGATGCCCGGCAGATGGTTTTCCAGGAATGGCGCCAGGAACAGGCCGGCGAAGAAACCGAGAATCACCGTCGGCAGCGCTTCCATCAGCTCGATGACCGGTTTGACCTTGCTGCGCAGTCTGGGCGCCATGAAGTAGGCGGTGTAGAACGCCGCGCAGATGGCCAGCGGTGCCGCCAGCAGCATCGCGTAGAAGGCTGCCTTGAGCGTACCGAAGGCCAGTGGGGCGAGGCTCAGCTTGGGTTCAAAATCACTGTTGGCCGACGTGGACTGCCAGACGTAATCGGGCTCCGGATAGCTTTCGTACCAGACCTTGCCCCACAGTGCACTCCAGGAGATTTCCGGGTGCGGGTTGTCGATCACGAAACGCTGCAGGCCCTGGTTAGATTCGATCAGTAGTCGGCTGGCGCGAGGCGACATGGCAGCCAGAGCGGCGCCTTCGGCGACCTGTTCCTTGACCAGCGTGCGGTGTGCGGTGCTGTGGAAGATGCCGACACTGCCGCTGTCGTCCAGGGCGAGGAAGCCCTTGCGGCGCTCCTCCGGGAGGATCTGGCGGACCGGGCTGCTGCCCAGCTTGAAGTTGCGCACGTTCTTCAGTTCGGCCTGGCCATCGGCCGCACGCACCATGAACCACTGGCCGATGCTGCCCCTGGAGTCGCCCACCATCAGCGAGATGCCGCCCAGCAGCGGGCTGACGCTGGTGATCTCGCTGCCGTCGCCGACCAGCTTGTAACGACCGTTGAGCTGCTTGCGGCGCAGGTCGAAGACTTCCGCGCTGGCCTTGCCGCTGATCGCGTAAAGCCACATGTGCCGCGGGTCGATCAGCAGCTGACGGATCGGCTCGGCCAGCTGCGGCAGGTTCAGGCGCTCCTGCTCGAGGGTCACCTCGCCGGTCAGCAGGTTCTCGCTGCTGGCGATGCGCTGGGCATGCAGCGCGTTGCCGGTGGCGCCGGCGACCAGCAGGGTCTTGCCGTTCAGGCTGATGGCGGCGCGCTCGATGGGGCGGCCTTCCGGATCGAGCTCAAGCGGCGCCTCGCCGAAGGGATAGGCGAGCTCGGGGGTGATGGTCTTCTGGTTGTTCGGGTAGGTGACCTTGTAGTTGTGCTCCAGCACCAGGGCCTGGCCATTGTCCAGACCGAGCACCAGCCGGCGGGTGCCGGGGGTGTCCTGGCCCACCGAGACGATGCGGCTGCCTTCCGGCAGCGGCAGGGGCTTGCTCGTCAGCAGCGCACCGTCGCGCAGGCTGAAGAAACGCGCCTGGCCGTCCTCGCCCAGACGCAGGGCGACCTGGTTCTGCTCTTCGATGGCCAGCAGCAGCGGCTTGCCGGCATCGGCCAGCCAGGCCGGCTGCTGAGCCTTGCGGGCCTCCAGCTCGGCGCCCTGGAACATCGGCAGCACGACCTGCGCCAGATAGAAGAAGATCAGGGTGATGGCGCCCAGCACGGCCAGGCCGCCGATGGACACGTACCAGCGCGCCAGGTGGTCTTTCAGCGCGCGTATGCGCCGCTTGCGCTGCAGTGCCGGCGTGTTGAAGTCCAGCCGTTGCACATCGGAATTCGCGGTCATGTTGTCCATGTCGTTCATGCCAGGCTCCTGGGCCGAGCGGCCCTTCGGGGCGCCTAATCTAATAAAGCCGTGTGACAGAAAAGTTACAGCCAGGTGACGCTACGATGCCCGCCAGCGCGTTCAGCGTGGCGGGCATCTGCGCAAGGCCGGCGCAGTGGGCGCCGGCCGTTACGCGGGTCTTACAGACCCAGCTCCTGCATGGTCTTGTCGACCACCTTCTTCGGCAGCGGGATGTAGCCGTCCTTGACCACGACGTCCTGGCCCTGCTTGGAAAGCACCAGCTTGAGGAACTCGGCGTCGATCGGGCTCAGCGGCTTGTTCGGCGCCTTGTTGACGTAGACGTAGAAGAAGCGAGCCAGCGGGAATTTCCCGGCCAGGGCGTTCTCTTCGCTCGCCTCGAAGGCTTCGCCGCCCTTGGACAGCGGTACGGCGCGCACGCTGGAGGTCTTGTAGCCGATGCCCGAGTAACCGATGGCGTTCAGGGTGCTGGAGATCGACTGCACCACCGAGGCCGAACCCGGCTGCTCGTTGACGTTGGACTTGAAGTCACCCTTACACAGGGCTTCTTCCTTGAAGTAGCCGTAGGTACCGGATACCGAGTTACGACCGAACAGCTGGATCGGCTTGCTGGCCCACTCGCCGGTCATACCCAGATCACCCCAGGTCTTAATGTCCTTCTCGCCACCGCACAGGCGGGTGCTGGAGAAGATCGCGTCGACTTGCTCGATATCCAGCGACTTAATCGGGTTGTCCTTGTGCACGAACACCGCCAGGGCGTCGATGGCTACCGGGACGGCCGTCGGCTTGTAGCCGTACTTCTCTTCGAAGGCTTGAATCTCGTTGTCCTTCATTGGGCGGCTCATCGGGCCCATGTTGGAGGTGCCTTCGGTCAGAGCGGGCGGCGCAGTGGAGGAACCGGCAGCCTGGATCTGAATGTTGACGTTCGGGTAGCTGCGCTTGAACTCTTCGGCCCACAGCGTCATCAGGTTGGCCAGGGAGTCGGAACCGACGCTGGACAGGTTTCCGGAAACGCCGGAGGTCTTCTGGTAGCTCGGCAGGGCCGGGTCTACAGCTGCGACCGCGCTTGCGGCGCCCACGCCAGCGGCTACAAAGGTCAGGGCCGCCATCAAACGATTCAGTTTCATACCTTGCTCCTAGCAGGGGTGTGCTCGAGTGTGTTGGAACGGGGGCCAGTATCTGCAGGCCGTGTGAACACTCTATGAAGCAAGTGTGACAATCTGATTACGAGCCCATCCATTGACCTGTCGCGGTCGCTGCAGACTTCCACAGCCGCTATACTCGGCGCCGTCGCCCGCACTAGCGCGGGCATTTCGCGCCAGAACAACAATCGAGCCGCGAGTCCGACCGAATGAAAGAATACGAACAGGAAGATCCGATCCCGCAGGGCGACCTGGCCCTGCAGCTCACTGCGCTGCCGCGCGAGACCAATGGTTTCGGCGATATCTACGGCGGTTGGCTAGTGTCGCAGATGGATCTGGCCGGCACCGCAATGGCCAGCCGCGTGGCCGCTGGCCGCGTCGCCACGGTTTCCATCGATCGCATGGCATTCATGGTCCCGGTCGCCGTTGGCGCGCAGCTGTCGTTCTATACCCAGACGCTGGAGGTCGGGCGCAGCTCGATCCGCATGCTGGTGGAAGTCTGGAGCGACGATCCGCTGTCCAGCGAATGGCGCAAGGTGACTGAGGCGGTCTTCGTCTTCGTCGCCATCGACGGCAGCGGCCGTACGCGTACGGTCCCACCGCGCCGCTGAAACCGCTCGCCTAGCGCAGCTCTAGCTCAGGCCGCACCTGCCCGACAGCAACGGCAAAGCGATTCTTGCCGCTGGTCTTGGCCTGATACAGCGCAGTGTCAGCACAGTGATAGAGCTGTTCGGCCTGCTGGCCGTCCTGCAACGTGGCGATGCCAATGCTGACCCCAACCCGCGCCGCCGGATCATGCGGGTGCCTGATATCCAGCGCGGCCAGCGCGGTAATCACCTGACGCGCGATGCGCTGTGCGGCGGCGTTGTCGCAGTTGTATAGCAGCAGTGCAAACTCCTCACCGCCGACTCGCGCTGCCTCATCCAGCGGTCGCCGCGCGAAGCCGGCAAGCAACTCGCCGAAGGCGCGGATCAGCGCATCGCCAGCCGGATGCCCGAAGGTATCGTTGTAGGCTTTGAAGTCATCCAGGTCGAGCAGCAGCAAGCTCAACGGCCGCCGGTCCCGCCGGGCCTGGGCGATCCGCTGGGGTAGCGCGCGATCATGGCTGCGCCGGTTGGCCAGACCGCTGAGCGCGTCGTGCTCGGCGACCCAGCCCAGCAACTGGCGGGTAAGAAATTGATCGCGCTGCGAATACTCATGCACGTAGCGGCTGATTGCGCCGATGATCAGCAACAGCAGGTAGTAGCTGACGGCAACCCAGTGCTCTGGCATCTGCTCGGCCGTCAGGATCAGGCTGGCCATGAACACGTCCGCCAGCACGATCAGCAGCGCGCAAATCAGCGCCCACCAGAAGGTCACGCCGAGAAAAAAGAACGAAGCGACGATCAGCAGGCCGGCGCCGTAACGGAAATTCAGCGGTGTAGCGAGCGCTTCGAAACGAATGTCGATCATCGCCGCAACGACGCCCACCATCACCAGCAATACCGGAAAAATTCGGTTGGCCTGCGCGCGAAACCTACGGCTGTAGAAGGTCAGCACCAGCACGACGATGCCGGGGAGTATCTGCAGGATGCGCAGTGCCGTTAGCGTTCCCAGCCAGCCGGTATCATCGAGATTGAAAAAACGATGCTCGCAATACAGGTAGCCCGAAACAGCGAAAATCAGCAGCAGCGCCGCAAGGCGTTGTGAGGTGCGCGCATGTCGATCCAGATAGTGGCGAAACTCCCGCTCCAGCTCCGGCGCGAAGCGCAGCAGACGAAATCCTCCGTGCAGTTGACGACCATAGGGCGTATCGCAGAAGTCCTCAGCAGAGGGAAGTTCAGTCATGTGTCGCATTGGAGGCTCGCAGTATCGGCAGCCAAATGATATCACCGAGCCACTATCGGATTGAGGATAGTCCGACCGACGTACGCATCGGCTACATTGCCCCGGCCGAATACAGGACTTGCACTCGACGTTTCCAGCATCGAATATCGCTGAACATGCACTGTTGGATGTATCCGTGACCGCCCTGCTGCTTGCCCTCTGGCCCCTGTTCGCCCTTATCGTCGCCGGTTATTTCCTGCGTTTGCGTGCCTTTCCCAGTGCCGAGTTCTGGCCCGGTGCCGAGCGCATTAATTACTTCATCCTCTTCCCCGCCCTGCTGTTCAGCAGCCTGGCCACAGCACCGCTGGATAACCCTGCGCTAGCCCGCTTGGCCGCTGCAGTGATGCTCGCTTTGGGAGCTGCCTGGGCTGCCTTGCTGATAATGAAGCGGCTGCGCGGCTGGTCTGCCGGCCGTTTCGGCGCCATCACCCAGGGCGTCCTGCGTTTCAATACCTATCTGGGCCTGGCAGCCGTCGGTAGCTTGTTCGGCAAGGAAGGTCTGGCGCTGGCCGCGCTGATGCTGGCGCTGATGGTGCCGACGGTGAACGTGATGTCTGTGTGGGCGCTGACCGCCGAGCGCGGCGTCAGCGTGCGCGGCCTGCTGCTGCCCATCATCAAGAATCCGCTGATTCTGGCTTGTGTCGCCGGCGCGCTGGTCAATCTGTCGGGCCTGGGCCTGCCTGGCGGCACCGACCGCCTGCTGAGCCTGCTGGCCGCCGCCAGCCTGCCGCTGGGCCTGCTCTGTGTCGGCGCAGCACTCAAACCGCGAGAGCTGGGCGGAGAAATCCCGGCTCTGGGCTGGAACAGCACGGCGCGCCTGCTGGTCGCACCGCTGCTGGCCTACGGCGTAGCGCTGGTGCTGGGCTTGCCGGCGATGGAGACGACTATCCTGGTGCTGTTCTTCGCCCTGCCCACCGCCCCCACTGCCTACGTGCTCACCCGCCAGCTCGGCGGCGACAGTCATCTGATGGCCGGCATCATCACCTTGCAGACCCTGCTTGCGGCCGCCAGCCTGCCGCTGGTGCTGACGCTGCTCAACGGCTGATCAGCGCGCGACCTGCCCGCGTAGCAGACGCAGCAGCATCAACGCCATACCGACACCCAGCGCGCCAAGCACCAGCAGCGGCCCGAGATAACCGAGGGCATCCTGCAGCCAACCGAGCAGTAAGTGCAGCCACTCGGTGTGCAGCGAGGCCTCGACTGCCACGTAGCCACCCTGCTCCCAGATCTGGTAGGCGGCGTGCAGCGGGATCAGCGTCAGCGGCAGCAGGATCAGGCACAGCCAGTAGCCACTGCGCCGGTACGCACCCAGCAGACCCCACGGCAGATAGGCGGCGCGGATAAGCTGGAAGAAGCAAACGATGTAATAGACCACCAGCAGCAGGGCGAAACCGCTGGCCACAGAGGGCGCGAGCCAGAGTTCACGCAGCGCCGCGGTGCTGATGATCAGGCTGAGCGCGCCCCATAGCAGAAGAAAGAAGGTTCTCATCGCAAGTCCCAGTGTCGGCTTTTGGCGAAAGCGCATCGGAACAGAATTCCTAGCGTCATACGCACAACCGCTTCACGAAACAGGCGGCGATGCGCCGCGAACGTGCCGGCTTCGAGCAGCAGTGCACGCTCAGAACAGGCTGAGCTGATCGCCACCTGCTTCGGGCGGATTCACGCTGGGTAACGCCTCGGGGCCTCTGTTGCCGTTCTCATGCATCGCCAGCCGTTCGGCTAAACCCGCGGCGCGCTCGGCACGGGTAATGACCGCCTCGGCCAGCCGCGCCGGCAGCGCCCAGATCTCCACCCGGCGCTTGGCACGGGTGATTCCTGTGTAGAACAGCGAGCGTGTCAACAGCGGGCTGGGCTGTTCAGGGAGCGCCAGCAGCACTTCGGTGAACTCCGAGCCCTGGCTCTTGTGCACAGTCATGGCGAAGGCGCTGTCGTGGCTCGGCAATCGCGCCGGTGCGAAGCCGCGATAACCGTCGTCGCCCTCGAAGAACACGCGCAGTCCCTGCTCGGTTTTCAGGCACAGGCCGATGTCACCGTTGAACAGGCCCAGCGCGTAGTCATTCTGCCGGACCATCACCGCGCGGCCGGGATACCAGCGCTCGCGGGCCGGCACGCCGAGGCGGCGCTTGAAACGTGCCTCCAGCGCTTCGTTGATGCCGGTGAGCCCAAAGGCGCCTTCGCGCTGGGCAGTCAGCGCGCGAAAGCCGTTGAAAGCCTCGAAGGCAGCGGATGGATCGGCCTGGCGTGCGGCCTGCAAATAGGGCGAATAGCCCTGCTCCAGTCGCTCGATCAGTGTGGCGGGGCTGGGCGTCTCATTCCAGGCGAGATCCGCACGGCCTTCCTGCAGCAACGCGACGGTGCCCTTGGCATCGCCGGCGTTGATCCGCCGCGCCAGTTCGCCGATGCCGCTGTCACCGGCGAATCTGTGGCTGTGGGTCAGGAGCACCACCGCATCACCCAGGCGCGAACGGGGCGTATCGACCGGTACATGCTGCCCGGTAATGCGTTGCAGATCGGCCGCTGCCTGGGTATCGAAACCGCGACCCTCATAAAGCTCGGCGAAGACCGCGCCGGCTTCCACCGCCGCCAACTGGTCCTTGTCGCCTAGCAGAATCAGCCGCGCCTTCGGCGGCAGCGCAGCGACCAGCTTGGCCATCAACGCCAGATCGACCATCGACGCCTCGTCCACCACCAGCACGTCCAGCGCCAGAGGATTGGCAGCATCGTGGCGCACCTTGGGGCTGTCGCCGCGACTGCCGAGCAGGCGGTGCAGGGTCCGCGCCTCGTCCGGCAGGGCCTCTTTCACCGCATCGCTGACCGGCAGCTCGGCCTTGGCGTTGCGGATCGCCTCGGCCATGCGTGCGGCGGCCTTGCCGGTGGGCGCGGCGAGGCCGATGGCCAGGCGCTCGCCGCCGGGTTGTTCCAGCAGTGCCGCCAGCAGACGCACCACGGTGGTGGTCTTGCCGGTGCCGGGACCGCCGGAAATCACCGCCAGGCGTCGGCGTACCGCCTGCGCGGCGGCCAACCGCTGCCAGTCGGGGCTTTGCTGGTTGAAAGCGAATAGCCGAGCCAGGCTGTCGCTCAATTGCCTTTCGTCCACGACTGGCGCATCCGCCGCGCGCGCAAGCAGCTGTTCGGCCAGCTGCTCTTCGTACGCCTGGTATCGGGCGAGGTAGAGCCGGTCGCCATCCAGGATCAAGGGTGCGTATTCGCCGGGTGCGCCGATCAGGGGCGACGCCTCCAGTTGTGCGCGCCAGGTTGCGAGCGCTGGCAGCCTGAGGTCGACCTCAGCCCAGGGGCGCTTGCCGGCCAGGCGTTCGAGCGGCAGGCAGACGTCTCCAGACGCCAGGGCTTCACAGCAGAGCGCGGCGGCGAGCAGGACCATATCAGGCGTCTCAGGATCGAGGCGCTGCAGGCTGGCGATGAAGGCGCGTTCCAGTGGGCCGATAGGCAGGTCTGAATGCAACGTCATCACGCATACCTCCACACGCGCCGGGCCAGGCAGCATTTGAGCATTGACAGGGCTACCGCCCGCCTCAGCCAATCCAGGGCATCGTCAAGGTGGTGGGCTGAAGCCCACCCTACAAAACTGACATTGACCTTAGGAGCCAGCTTGCTGGCGATGCTTTTATAGCGCGCCCGGATCGCCAGCAAGCTGACTCCTACACAAGCGGGTGATCGCCCTTCGCGAGATAGGGCTCCTGCAAATATGAGGCGCATCATCGTTCCTCCTCGAACAACCGATCCAGCGCATCGAGAAGCGCGTCGCGCGGGCGGGCGAAGTAGACGCCGGCGTCGGGCATGCCTCGCAGGAACAGGTAGAAGGCGCCGCCCAGCTGATCGTCGCGGAAATCAGCCAGACGCTGACGCAGAAAGCGGCGCAGCGCTACCAGATAGATCAGGTATTGCAGGTAATAGTGCTCGCCCGCCAATGCTTGCAGCAGCCGCTCACCGCCGTAGTAGCTCGCATCAGGCCCTAGCCAATTGGACTTGTAGTCCGCGATGTACCAACGGCCATCGTGCTCGAAGGTCAGGTCGATAAAACCCTTGAGAAAGCCCTTGAGGCTGTCGAATTCAAGCCGCGACGCTGCCTCGCGCAGCGGAGCGGCGAGGCCGTAGTCAGGGTCTGTCAGCAGAGTACGCAACCGCGTCACATCGAGTTCCTGCACCGGGAAGGTGAAGCCCAGCTCGGGCAGCCGCCGTGCCGATTGCAGGCGGGCAAGGGTCAGGCCGGCGCCGTCCAGGTCAGTCTCCAGCACACCCTGTAGATGGGTCGTGGCGATGTCCTTCCATTCCAGCGGCAAGCCATAAGCCTGCAGTGCCGGCTCGACCAGCTCCGGCAGATCGCCTTTTCCCCGTGCCCAATCTTCAAGAATCGCGTGCAGGCAAGTTCCGGCCCGTGCGCCGCGGGGAAAGGCGAAGAACCCGCTGCCCGGCTCGCCGGCATCGGGGATCGCCAGAGCGTCACGGTCCGGCGCCTCCATGTGCATGCCGGCGGCGAGCCCCGAAAAGCTGCCGATTCGCCAGGCGCTGTGCAGGCTGCGAGTGAGCTGCGATAGCTGCTGAGGCGCTGCCGCACGACCGGGCCCTTGGGCACTGGCTTCACGCACCTCCAGCGGCAGGCAGGCCATATGGCCGCTGCTTTCTTCGATCAGTCGCTCGATGCCCAGGCGCAGGCTGCCGCCGTTGAGGTCGGCCAGATGATTGCCCAGCTCGGTCAAAGGGTGCTCGCCGGGGAGATCGCGGCCGTGCAGCAGCCAGGCCAGGGCGCTGCTGTGCAGACCCTCGTCCGCTAGGCTGCCATCCTTTTTTGGTTTGCAGAGATTCACAGGCCCCCAGTGCAGCCAGAGCCGGTCGCGCGCGCGGGTCAGTGCGACGTAGGCCAGGCGCAGTTGCTCGGCGAAAACTTCCTCCCGGGCGCGTTCGAGGTTGTCTTGCAGCGCGTCGCTGCCCAGGTCCAGCAGCGGCCGGCCATCGGCGTCGTGGCAACGGGCGCTGTCGCGGTTCTTGCCGAGCAGTTTGCCGTCCCACAGGAAGGGGCAGAACACCAGCGGATATTCCAGGCCCTTGCTGGTGTGGATGGTGACGATCTGCACCCGTTCGGCATCGCTTTCCAGGCGCAGCAGGGCTTCCTCGCCCGCGCCTTCGCTGCCGCGCTGGGCATTGAACCAGGCCAGCAGCGGCTCCAGCCCCGGGCGCAGCAGGCTTTCGGCTTGCAGCAATTCGCCAAGGTGCAGCAGATTCGTCAGCCGACGCTCCCCGTCGACACGCGCCAGCAGCCGCTCGGCTACGGCCTGCTCGTCTAGCCAGGCACGGAATACACGCATGAAGCCCTGCTGCTGCCAGAGTTGGTGATAGCGCTCTGCGGCTTCGCGCTCGGCATCCCACTGCTGCTGATCGTCCTGACAGCGGGCAAGATCGGCGGCGCTGCGGCCCAGCAGGCGCGTGGCCAGGGCGTAACGCAGCAGCCCTTCGCGCCCCGGCTCGGCGTAGGCGGCGAGCACCGCCGCGAGCTCCGTGGCCTCCTCGCTGCGCCATACACTGTCGCGCCCACGGCGAACGCTGGGCACGCCGCGGGCAGACAGCTCATCAGCGATCATTCCGGCCTGGCGATGGTTGGCCACCAGCACGGCGATATCGCCACCTTTCAGCGCGGTAAACGCGCCGTCCTTGTCGAAGCCTGCACGCCCTTCACCGGCGCCCGCCAGTTGCAGGGCAATGCGCCGTGCGGTGTCGCTCGCCGCCAGCTGCGCGGCCTCGCCTTTGCCCAGCGGATCGTCGCCCAGCCACACGAGCGACAGTGGCGCGGCTTCGCCCTCTTCCACCAGGCGCAGCTTGGCCCGCGGCTTCTCGGCGGCGCCCACCGGCGGGTACTGCAGATCGCGTTGCGCAAACGGCTGCGGATGCTTGAACAGCTGGTTGAGCGCTGCGATCAGCTCAGGCGTGGAGCGGTAGTTGGTCGGCAGGTTGAAGGGTTCGCGATCAGCCTGCTGCTTGGCGGTCATATAGGTCGCCAAATCCGCGCCACGGAAGGCATAGATCGCCTGCTTGGGGTCACCCACGAAGCACAGCGAAGCCTCGCTTGACTTGGCATAGATGCGGTTGAAGATGGCGTACTGGATCGGGTCGGTGTCCTGAAACTCGTCGATCAGCGCCAGCGGATAGGTCGCTCGCAACGAGGCCGCCAGGTCCTCGCCGACCGGGCCCTGCAAAGCCAGATCCAGGCGATTGAGCAGGTCATCGAAGGCGAGCAGCCGCTGCGCCGCCTTGCGCTCAGGCAGCTCGCGGTTGAGCCGCTCGAGCAGCGCCACCTGAAGGGCGATCAGCCGCTGCTTGCCGGCGGGCAGTGCGTCGGCCACCTGATCGGCCAGCTCGTCCAGTGCATGGGCCAGCTCGCACACGGGCGCGTCGAAGCCTTTTTTGCAAGCCTTGCTCAGGGCGCGCACGCCGAACTTGGCCGCACCCTCGGGCAGGTCGAACATCACCGCCGGGTCGGCAAAGTAGGCGTCCAGTTCAACCTGCCATGGTGTGAACTTGATGCCCTTGTGAGTGCTCTGGTTCAGCCCGCCATGGGCTACCAGCTCAGCGACCCAGGCCTTGCCGGCCTCTTGCCAGAGCCCCGCGGCGCGCTGCCAGGCTGCCTCGACAGAGCGTAGGTCCGTTGGCACCGGCAAGTCCTGCGGTTCCACGCGCAAGTAAGGCTTGCCCAAGTGACTGCGCAACCGCTGGCGCAGCCACACCGGCGTGATCCGGCTCTTGGCGAGGAAACGCGCCCAGACCGGATCGGCATCGGCCAGTTCGCTGCGCCAGGCATCAGCAAGCAGCGCGTCGATGATCTCGCGGTCATCGGCGGTCAGCTCGCTGTCGAAGTCGCCGCCGGCCTCGAAGGCCGCGTCCTGCAGGGCACGCTGGCAGAAGCCGTGGATGGTGAAGATCGCCGCCTCGTCGAACCCGTGCACCGCCAGCAACAGGCGCCGCCGCGAGGCGTCGTCCGGATAGCGGGCGTGCAGGCGATTGAGGAAGTCATCGCTGCTCGGCGTGCCCTCATAAACCGCCAGCAGATCGGCCAGCCGCGCGCGGATGCGCTCGCGCAGCTCGGCGGTGGCCGCGGTGGTGTAGGTGACCACAAGAATCTGCCCTACCGACAGCTGGCGCTCCAGCAGCAGACGCGCATAGAGCGCGGTGAGCGTCCAGGTCTTGCCGGTGCCGGCGCTGGCTTCGATCAGCGAGCGGCCGTCGAAGGGGGAGTCGAGGAGGTCGAGTTTCATTCTTCCTGCTCCTCATCGGCCAGGGCATCCAGGGCCGGGCCGATCAGCTGTTCGGCCAGGGTTTCGAACCGCTCGTCCAGCGGATCGCGATCACGGAAGGCCAAGGCGTTCCAGGGGTCTTCAGCTTCGGCGGCAATGGGGCTGAACTCGGCACCAAGCCAGGCTTCGCGGGCACGCTTGCGGGCGCAGTCGAGCGGCTCGCTACCACGGGCCGGCTTGCGGTAGCCCTTAGCAAACGCATGGCTGCTACGCGGCAACAACGGCAGCGGCTCCCGAATCGCACAGCGATAGGCCGCCAGCCAGGGCTCCAGCAGCTGCGCGGCATTGGCCAGCGGCCCAAGCTGCCAGTCGCCGGCTGGCGAAAGCATTAGGCTGTTGCGCTCGATTCCGGGCGTGGCGGACAGATTGAGCAGCAGATGGCGCAGCCAGAACGGCGGCAGGTCCCACTCCCCCAAGCGGCCGAGCTTCCAGCCGAACAGGCCGGCCGGGGTCACGCCGTCGAGCCAGCCATGCACGCGTACACCGGCCAGGGTGATATCCACCGGCAGCGGCTCGGGCACCGCGTCCGGGCGCAGTTCGAACAGGCGCGGCGCAAAGGCACGCACCGGGCCGCGCAGTTTGCCCCACAGCGCCTGGCCAAGTTCGCCGGTGGGCAGCCAACCGGCAGCACAGGCCATGCGGCGCTCGTCTTCATCGCTCCAGCCGTGCTCCATCGCCTGCAGCGACAGCCGACGCAGGCCGTTCCAGGCCGGCATCTCCAGATCGAAGGGCTCGTCGCTGGCGAGCGATTCCTGATCGTCAGCCAGGCGCAAACCGAGGCGCTGCTCGAGCAGAAAGCGCGCCGGATGACGGAAGCACTGCAACAGCTGCGACGGCTCGATGGTCAGCCAGGCCTCGTCCGGCTCGGCGAGCAGGCTGGCGAAGGGTTGCGGCTGAGTCTGCGGCGGCTCGGCCAGGCGCTGGGCGGCGCGGAACCAGGGCAGCGAAAAGCCGGCGCAGGGCGCTTCGCCGAAATTACGCGGCGAGAACGGCTGCAGCGGGTGGGCAATGAGGATCTTCTGGCTGACCGGCCGCGCGCCATCGGCCAGCACGGCGGTCATGTCCACGGCTTCCAGCACCTCGCTGAGCAGCACCGACGGTGGCAGTACGGCATTGTCCCGCGGGTCGCGGCCGACATAGGACAGGTACAACGCCTCGCGCGCAGAGAGCAGCGTCTCCAGCAGCAGGTAGCGGTCGTCGAGGCGCCGCGCACGGTCGCCACGGCGCGGGTGGCGGCCGATCAGATCGAAGCCCGACGGCGGTGTGCGCCGCGGGAAGGCGCCATCGTCCAGCCCTAGCAGACAGACCACTCGGAACGGCAGGCTGCGCATCGGCACCATGGTGCAGAAGGTCACCGCACCGGTGAGAAAGCCCGAGGCGCCGCTGCCCTGCTGCAGCGCGGCGCTGAGCTGCTGGTGTACCAGTTCCAGCTCGATGGGGCGGGTGAGGTCGGCGGCATGGGCCTGATCGCGCAGCGAGGCACAGGCCTGGGAGAGCAGCAGCAGCGTCTCGCCGGCCTCGCGCTCGTCGAACAGCGTATCGATCAGCACTTGCAGGTCGTCCGCCCATTCGCCCAACGGACGCGGCCGCGCCAGCTGGTCGGCCAGTGTGCCGAGACGTTCGACGAACTCCACAAGTCGTCCCAGCAATTGCCCACTGGCCCCTTCCAGAGCATCCAGAGGCCAGTAGTCACCGAGCAGCGGCGCGTTGTCCCCGGCCAGCTGCGGCGGTGCAGCAAACCCCAGCAGCAGGCGGTCCAGCCCCTGGCGCCAGGTAAAGGCCGATTCGTCCGGCAGCCCCAGGCGAACGCGCTGGCTACCGTCGCGCCCCCAACGCACGCCGGCCTCGCGCAGCCAGTCGCGTAGCAGCGGCAGGTCTTCGCTTTCGATACCGGCGCGACGGGCGATAGCTGGCTGCTCCAGCCAGGCGAGGATTTCCTCGGCGGCGAAACGGCTCTGCGCCAACATCAGCAACTCAAGGAAAGCCTCGATCAATGGCATTTCGGCCCGCAGGCTGCGGTCTGCGAGGCTGTATGGAATCCGCGGGCTGCCCTCGCGCGGGGCGAATACGGCTTCGATAAAGGGCGCGTAGCGCTCGATATCCGGGGTCAGCACCACCACCTGATCGGGCGTCAGCGCCGGATTAGCGGCGAAGCGCGCCAGCAGCTGATCGTGGAGGATTTCCACCTCGCGCAGCGGCGAATGGGCGATGTGCACTTCCAGAGAACGGTCGCCCTCGGCCAGCGTGATGCGCTCATCGGGTAGCCGCGTGCGCAGGCGCAGGATGTCGTTCTGCAGGGCGTGCAGGAGGCTGTCGTCGCTGAGGTCGTCATCTTCGGAATACAGGCCGAACTCCTGGCTGCCTTCGCTGGCGGTCAGGCTGAACAGGGAATCGAAGAAATCGCGACCCTGCTTGCCGAGACTGGCCAGCAGCGGATGGCCCACGTCCAGATACCAGTCATCGATACCGCTCTCTGGTTGCCTGGCCAGCTCGCGGATATCGCGAATCTCCCCCCAGGCTTCGCGGCTCGGGTTGAGCGCGCAGACCACCACGTCGATATGCTGCGACAGCCCGTCGAGCACGCGCAGGTGGTGTGGCGGCAGGCTGCTGATGCCGAACACCAGCAGCCGCTCGGGCAGGCCCGGCAAGGGCTCGTCGCTGTAGAGGCGCTGCAGCAGGTCGCCAAGCAGCCGTGCGCGGTGCGGGTGGCCGTCTTTTGTCAGCTCGCGCCAGAGCAGCGCCTGCCAGGCTTCGTCAGGACCCAGTTCCTGCATTTCGCCCCGCTCCCACGCCGCCAGCCAGTCGTCGCGATAGAGCAGGTACTGGTCGAAGACGTCTGCGATCTTCGCGGCAAGCGACAATCGACGGCGCTCGTCACCACCGTCAAGGTACTGCGCCAGGCGCGGCGCGAGTTCGAGATTGGCCGGCTCGCAGAGCCAACCGTAGAGGCGCCAGGTCAAGGTCGTCGGGGAGAACGCCGACTGCTCGGGCAGGCTGCCCAGCACGGTGCGGCTCAGGTCCCAGACGAACTTGGCCGGCAGCTGCATCTCCAGCTGCATGGCGATACCCTGCTTGCGCGCCAGCTCCAGGGTCAGCCAGCGGCCCATGCCCTGGCTCGGCACCACCACCAGCGCCGGGGCGAAGGGGTCGGCGAGCGGCTGGGCGAGCAGGCGCGTGGCCAGTTCGCCGAGGGTTTCCAGATCAGGGGCATGGTAAAGGCTGAGCATGAGTGCACCGCTTGAACAGAAGTCGCTAGGTTACAGGCCGCTCCGCAGGGGAGCGAGCCGGCGATTTCAGCTTGCACCCGCCATGCGACAACTCATGTCGCCGTACATCTCCTCCTTTCGCCCTGCCCTTTTGCTTCTCTCGACCAATATCAATTACGCCGCGGCTGCCTAGCATGGGGATACGGGGCGGCCGCTTAGTCGCCCGCCATCAGGTCAGGAGTCGTTCATGAACCGGAACCGCAAGAAGCTGCTCGCCCTCTCTCTATCCGCCACGCTGGGCGCCGTACCGCTGCTGCTGCACGCACAGGAGCCGGCCCAGCAGCGGACGCTTGGCTCGGTGGAGCGCAGCCACGCCAGCCAGGCCCGCGCTCTGCTCGACAATGCCGTGCTGACCTTCCAGGCCAAGGGCCCGGAGCTGGCGCTGGCCGCCTTCAACGACCGCAACGGTGAGTTCGTGCAAGGCCAGTACTACATCTTCGTGCTTGGCGAGGACGGAACCATGCAGGCCAGCAGCGGCCCGTCGGCTGCCCTGGTAGGGTTGAACGTTGCTGACCTCAAGGACGCCGCCGGCAAGTCGTTCATCCGCGAAATCCTCGACAAGTCGACCAAGCAGGACAGCGGCGAAGTCGAATACAAGTGGCTCAACCCGGCCGACAACAAGGTCGAGAACAAGCTCAGCCAGTTCCGCAAGGTCGGCGACCACGTGCTCTGCGTCGGTTACTACATTCCGCGCGCCACCGCCGAGCACGCCAAGGCGCTGCTCGACCGCGCCGTGCAGCAGGTCAAGGACAAGGGTGCCGAGGCGGCCTTCCGCAACTTCAACGACCCGCGTGGCGGCTTCGTCTTCAACGACGAGTACGTCTTCGTCATCGGCCTCGACGATGGTCGCTACCGCGCCAGCGGCAGCTCGCCGAACCTGGTGGGTGTCGATGTGCGCAACGTCAACGACGCCGCCGGCAAGCCGCTGTTCAAGGAGATGATCGAACTGGCGCGCAAGCAGGGATCCGGCAGCGTCGACTACGTCTGGCGCAACCCGGCGACCAACGCGGTCGAGCAGAAGCACACGCTGATCCAGCGGGTCGACGACGTACTGCTCGGTGTCGGCTACTACACCCGTCCCTGAGGATCGGGCGAAACGGGCTTTGTGACGTTTCGGTGAACGGGGCCGACGGGCCAGGGTCAATCGAGTATCCCCGGTGAAGATCTGCGTCCTTGTGACGCAGGCTTTCGTCGTTGCTGCTCGATGAGGCAGGAGCCCGACCGATGCTGACCCTGTTGCACCTGTTGTCGTCTATCGCCCTGCTGGTCTGGGGTACGCATATCGTGCGTACCGGGATCATGCGAGTGTATGGCTCGCACCTGCGACGGGCGCTCGGCCAGAGCATGGGCAATGCGCCGCTGGCCTTCGGTGCCGGTATCGGCGTCACGGCGCTGGTACAGAGCAGCAACGCCACCGCGCTGCTGGCCATCTCCTTCGTCGCCCAGGGACTGATGGCGCTGCCCACGGCGCTGGCGATCATGCTCGGGGCGGATGTCGGCACGGCGCTGATGGCCCGCGTGCTGACCCTCGATCTTTCCTGGCTATCGCCGCTGCTGACGCTGCTTGGCGTCTGCCTGTTCCTCTCGCGCAAACAGACTCGCGTCGGCCAGATCGGCCGCGTGCTGATCGGCCTCGGCCTGATCATTCTCGCCCTGCAGCTGATCGTGCACGCCGCCGAGCCGATCACCGAGGCGCGCGGCATGCAGGTGCTCTTCTCTTCCCTGGCCGGCGACACCCTGCTCGCCGTGCTGGTGGGTGCGCTATTCGCCGTGCTTTCGTATTCCAGCCTCGCCGCCGTACTGCTGACCTCGACGCTGGCCGGCGCCGGCCTGATCAGCCTGCCGGTGGCGCTGGGCCTGGTGATCGGCGCCAACATCGGCAGCGGCCTGCTCGCCTGGTTCAACGCCAGCCTGCAGCCGGCTTCGGCGCGCCGCGTGGCGCTGGGCAACCTGCTGTACAAGCTGGCCGGGCTGATCGTGCTGCCGTTTCTCGGCATGCTGGTGGCCTGGATGGACACCCTGGGTGTCAGCGCACAGACCCAGGTGATCGGCTTTCACCTGATCTATAACAGCCTGCGCTGCGTGATCCTGCTGCCCACCGTGAAGCCGATGGCGCAATTGTGTGAATACCTGCTGCCGGAGCGTGCGCTGGACAACGGCGTGGCACAGCCGCGGCACCTCGACCCCGCGGCGCTGGATACGCCAAGCCTGGCGCTGGCCAATGCGGTCCGCGAAACCCTGCGCATCGGCGACATGGTGGAGCTGATGCTGGCGCGGCTGCTGGAAGTGCTGCGCGAAGACCGCCCCGAGCCAGGCGATGAGATTCGCCGCCTGGACGATGACGTCGACGCGCTCTACAGCGGCGTGAAGCTCTACCTGGCGCAGATGCCCCGCGAGGACCTCGCCGAGCAGGAGGGCCGGCGCTGGGCAGAGATCATCGAGCTGGCGATCAACCTCGAGCAGGCCGGCGACAGCATCGAGCACATGGTCAGCAAAGTGCAGCATCTCAAGACGTCCAAGCGCCGCTCGTTTTCCGACAGCGGCCTGGAGGAGCTCGGCCAGTTGCATGCGCTGCTCAGCGCCAACCTGCGGTTAGGGCTTTCGGTGTTCATCTCCGGCGATTCCCACGGCGCCCGCCAGCTGCTGCAGCAGAAACGCCAGTTCCGCAAGCTGGAGCGCGAACTGGCGCATGCCCACGTGCAGCGCCTGCACCAGCAGGTGGTGGAAAGCATCGAGACCAGCGCCGCGCACCTGGAGCTGATCGCCGACATGAAGCGCCTGAACTCGCTGTTCTGCAGCGCGGCGTACCCAGCACTGGAGGGCTCCGGAAGCGGGAAAACCCGCACGACCGGCGAGCCGCGGGTTGCGCACGACATGCGCATGAAGGAGCAGCCGCTGCCCGGAAGGCCTGCCTAGCACCCATTGGGATACCGAAAAGCTCTATGCCGCTTGGACGATCACCTCCGGCGGGCTCCCTGTTCGATCCATCTCCAACAAAAAACCCCGACCATGTATCCAGGGCCGGGGTTTCCGATTGCTAACGATTACTGCCGATCAACGCTGTCTGCGTCGTCTCTGCATCCAGACGATCAGCCCGAACAGCAGGAAGCCCGGAATCCACATGAACTCCTTCGGCCAGCGATCGACCGGTGCACGCACCGAGAGAATCTGCTGATCGAATTCCAGGCCCGCTTCGGCGGCCGGGCTGCCGAAGGTGACGCTGTCGACCAGCAACTTGCCATCGTCCTCGTAGGTCATCAGGCCGATCTTCGCCAGCTTCTCCTCGCCGGACGCGCCGTCCGGAATGGCCAGCAGCAGGACGAATTCGCGCGGATCGCCCACCGCATCCTCGCCGAGCACACGCATGCGTAGCTGGCTGTCTTCATCGACACTGCCCAGGGCCTCTACCAGCTGCGCCGGCGGAATCTCCTGGTAGGGATCGTGGATGATGTCCATCCAGAAGCCCGGACGGAACAACGTGAAGGCCACCAGCAACAGCAGCACGCTTTCGTACCAGCGGCTGCGCACCAGGAAGTAACCCTGCGTGCCCGCGGCAAACACCAGCATGGCGATGGTCGCCACGATGAAGATCAGCACGCCGTGCCAGAAGTCCACGCCGATCAGCAGCAGGTCGGTATTGAAGATGAACAGGAACGGCAGCGCCGCGGTGCGCAGGCTGTAGTAGAAGGCCGTGACACCGGTTCTGATCGGATCGCCCTTGGACACGGCTGCGGCCGCGAACGAGGCCAGACCAACCGGCGGCGTCACGTCGGCCATGATGCCAAAGTAGAACACGAACAGATGCACCGCGATCAGCGGAACGATCAGGCCGTTCTGCTGGCCCAGGGAAACGATTACCGGCGCCAGCAGGCTGGACACGACGATGTAGTTGGCGGTGGTCGGCAGGCCCATGCCGAGAATCAGGCTGAGGAAGGCGGTGAGCAACAGCATCAACAGAAGGTTGCCCATCGACAGCAGCTCGACCAGATCGGCCAGCACCAGCCCGACGCCTGTCTGCGAAACGGCACCGACGATGATGCCTGCCGCAGCAGTGGCGATGCCGATACCGATCATGTTGCGCGCACCGGCAATCAGCCCTTCGCGCAGATCGACCACGCCATCGGTAAAGGTGCCGTGCTCATGGCCGCCGTCCTTGCGCAGCAATGACAGCAAAGGGCGCTGGGTGAGCAAAATGAACACCAGCATCACCGAGCCCCAGAACGCCGACAGACCGGGCGACAGCCGCTCGATCATCAGACACCAGACCAACACCACTACCGGTAGCAGGAAATGCAGGCCGGAGAGCAGCACCGGGCGGGTTTCCGGCAGCTTTTCCAGCGGCATGTTCGGGTCTTCATGAGGCAGCGGCGGATTGCTCGCGGCAATCTTAAGCAGGCCGATATAGACCAACGCCAGCAGGACGCCGATAACCCACAGGGCTGAATCACCGAGCGCCGGCTTGAGCCAACCAAGGCCGTAATAGACACCCAGGGACAGACCGGAAATCAGTGCTGCACCAAAGGCAAAGCCGATCAGACGCTGCATCCAGGGCTTGGCGACGTTGGCGCGCGGCAGCGCCTGCAAGCCGAGTTTCATCGATTCCAGATGGACGATATAGGTCAGCGCGATGTAGGAGATCAGTGCCGGCAGGAAGGCATGCTTGATTACCTCCACATAGGGGATGCCGACGTACTCGACCATCAGGAACGCCGCGGCACCCATCACCGGCGGCATGATCTGGCCGTTGACCGAAGAGGCCACCTCAACCGCGCCAGCCTTCTCTGCCGAGAAACCGGTGCGCTTCATCATCGGAATGGTGAAAGTGCCAGTGGTCACCACGTTGGCAATGGACGAACCGGAAATCAGGCCGGTCATGCCGGAGGCCACGACCGCGGCCTTGGCCGGGCCGCCACGGAAATGCCCGAGCATGCTGAAGGCCAGCTGAATGAAGTAATGCCCGGCCCCGGCCCGCTCGAGCAGGGCGCCAAACAGTACGAAAAGAAAGACGAAGCTGGTGGAGACACCCAGCGCAATGCCGAATACGCCTTCGGTTGTGATCCACTGGTGGTTAGCCAGCGCGGTGAAACTGACCCCGCGGTGGGCCAGCAGGCCCGGCATCCAGGGGCCGGCGACGCTGTAGACGAGGAACACCAGCGCAATGATCGCCAGCGGCGGACCGAGAGCGCGGCGAGTAGCCTCCAGCAGCAGCGGAATACCGATGCAGGCGGTGACCAGATCCATGGTGGTCAGGTTGCCGGGGCGCTGTGCCAGCTGCTCGTAAGCAATGAACAAGTAGGCAGCTGTAGATGCAGCGACCAGGCCCAGGGCGATATCGACAAGGGGGACACGGTCTCTGGGCGACTTCTTGAATGCCGGATAGGCCAGAAACGCGAGCAGTAGCGCAAACGCCAAATGAATGGAGCGGGTCTCGGTGTCGTTCAGTACGCCAAAACCGAGCACGAAAGGCAGCGGTGAGGCGATCCACAGCTGGAACAATGACCAGAGCAGCGCGAGCCCGGCGATAACCGCGGCTATCGGCCCAATGGGCGTGCGCGCACCAACATCCTGGGCGATCAGTTCCTCGGTGGACAGTTGTTTGTCTTGCATGAATTGAGGCCTGTTTTTCAGGTAACGGAACCGCGAAAACCCGTGGCCATGAGGCGCACGGGTTTTCAGCTAAGGCATCGCGATGATCAGGGCCGCGCCAGCGACGCAGCCCTGGCGAGCCTTACAACCAGCCGCGTTCCTTGTAGTAGCGCTCGGCGCCTTCATGCAGCGGCGCACTCAGACCAACTTCAATCATCTCTTCCGGCTTCAGATCCTTGAACGCCGGATGCAGACGCTGGAAGCGCTCGATGTTCTCGAACACCGATTTGACCAGCTGGTAGACCACTTCGGCATCGACCTTGGCAGTGGTGGACAGTACCGCCTTGCCACCGATGGATTGGGTCGGCTTGTCGTTGCCCTTGTACAGGCCGCCTGGGATCTCGGACTTGGTGTAGTAGCTCTTCTCTTCCAGCAGCTTGTCGATCTCGGCACCCGTGATCGGTACCAGCACTGCGTCGGTGGTGGTGGTCGCTTCCTGGATCGCGCCATTGGGGTGACCGACGAAGTAGGTCATGGCATCGATGTTGTTGTCGCCCAGCGCACTGGCCTGTTCAGCCGGCTTCAACTCGGCGGCGAGGGAGAAGACCGACTTGTCCCAGCCTTTGACAGTCATGATTTCTTCGAGGGTATCGCGCTGGCCAGAACCGGGGTTACCGATGTTGACACGCTTGCCCTTGAGATCATCGAGACCCTTGATGTTGGCGCTGCGGCGCGCAAGTACGGTGAATACTTCGCTCTGCAGGGAGAACACCGCACGGATGTCGTCCATCTTCCCTTCTTTCTCGAAGGGGGTGACGCCTTCCATTGCCTTGTACTGGTGGTCGGACTGCATGATGCCGAAGTTGAATTCGCCACTGCGCAGGCCGTTTACGTTAGCCACGCCGCCGCCGCTAGCCGGCGCGTTGCACTTGATGTTTTCCGCGTTGCGATTGACGAAGCGGCAGATCGATTGCCCGGCAACGTAATAAACGCCGGTCTGGCCGCCTGTGCCGATGGTGACGAACTTCTCTTGCGCCTGTGCCACTGCGCTCAGGCCGGTTCCCGCCAGAGCAGCGGTAAAGATCCATGCCAAGGATTTGCCTTTCATGGATGCACTCCTTTTTGGTTGTTTTCGGATTCCCGGGCATCCCTTGTGAGTCTGCGCGGAACTTGAGTCTAGCAGGCGGCCGCTTTGGGGACAGCCTACGAACCCCGCCACGCCGATCCAGCAATGCTTGTGCCCATTGCTAGGACCGGAGGACGGCAGAAGGGTTGCGCGATATAGCGCATATTTTTCTGTACATTACTTATACACAAAGTATTATCTGTACAAGATTGATAGCACCTGGCCAGCCCTGGATTAAACCCGACCAGCGGAGTAGGACTTCAGTAGCATTGAATGGCGCAAGCAGTGATATCAAAATGATATCAGCCTCCAGGTGAGGAGGCATGCTGATCGGACAGGACCATGGGCCCGCCGACTGAAGCGCCAACAGGGATCATCCAGGGGATGGATCAATGCTGGCGCTTTTTTCGTGCCCATTTTCGGCGAAGCAAAACCGATACAAAACGACCCGTAGGGCCGTCCGAAGCAAGGAACCGATCACCACTGGGTGACAAAATCGCAGGAAGCGCGCGAAGCACCTTGAACGTGCATCGACCGAGACGTCCGTGGCGGAACAGAGCAATACGAATCACACGAGTTCACCACCATGCGCATGAACCTGCCGGTCACCGGCCGCGACGTTTCCATCAGCGACACCGCCAACATCCTGTCCACCACGGATCTCAATGGTGACATCACCTATGTAAATCCGGATTTCATCAAGATCAGCGGTTTTGAAGAAAGCGAGCTGATCGGTCAGCACCACAACATCGTCCGCCATCCGGATATGCCCACCGAAGCATTCGGCGACCTGTGGGGCTGCGTACGCGCCGGCACATCGTGGATGGGCATGGTGAAAAACCGCTGCAAGAACGGTGATCATTACTGGGTCAGCGCGTTCGTTACGCCGATCAGCCGCAATGGTCGGGTGGTCGAGTACCAATCGGTCCGAACCAAGCCCCAGCAGAAACAGATCGACGCCGCGGAGAAGCTCTACGCTCAGTTACGCGACAGGCGTCCGCCGGCGGCCTTGCGTCGCGCGCCGTTGAGCGCGCGCAGCCGGGTCGCGCTGTTCGCAGCGCTGGGTGCAGCGCCTTGCGTGGTAGCCGGTGCGCTGCTGGGCGGTGCTGGTTTGGTCGTTGCGCTGGCCACTGCGGCAGCGGCAGCAATAAGCGCGAGTAGCCTGGCCTATATGACGCTGGCACCCTTGCAGCGCCTCGCCGAACAGGCCCGCCAGCTGGGTGACAACCCGGTGGGGCAGCTGATCTATGCCGGCCGCGGTGACGAGTTCGGCCAGATTGCCTTCGCCATGAAAATGCTGGAAACCGAAGCGGGCGCAATGGTCGGCCGCATTGGCGATGCCTCGCGTCAGCTCAGCCAGCACGCCCATGAACTGCTCGGCGCCATGGACAGCAGCAGCCAGAGCGCCGCACGCCAGCAGAGCGAAACCGATCAGGTCGCAACGGCGATCAACCAGATAGCAGCCAGCGTGCAGGAAGTGGCAAACAACGCCCAACGCACCGCGGAGGCAGCCAGCCGTGCCAACAGCGAAGCGGCGACCGGCACCGAGGTGGTCAACCGGACCGGTGCCGCCATTGGCCAGCTGGCTCAGGATATTCAGCGTGCTGGCGACGTGATCCACGAACTGGAGGCGCACAGCAACGACATCACCAAGGTGCTGGACGTCATTCGCGGTATCGCCGAGCAAACCAACCTGCTGGCGCTGAATGCGGCCATCGAAGCCGCGCGCGCCGGGGAACAGGGCCGCGGTTTCGCCGTGGTCGCCGATGAGGTCCGCAACCTGGCCTCGCGCACCCAGCAGTCGACTCAGGAGATCAACAGCATGATCAGCGCACTGCAAGGTGGTGCGCGTCAGGCGGTGGACGTCATGCAGCGCAGCCGCGAGCAGGCCATGCAGAGCGTCGAGCAGGCCGCGCAAGCAGCTTGCTCCTTGCAGGGCATCAATAGCCGGGTCAACGAGATCAGCGAGATGAGCATTCAGATCGCCGCGGCGGTCGAGCAGCAAAGCGCAGTCAGCGAAAACATCAACCAGAACATCGTGAGCATTCGTGGCGGCTCCGACCAACATGTGGCGAGCGGTTTGCGCAGCCGGCAGAGCGCCTCGGGCGTTGCCCAGCTGGCAGACAGCATGGAAATGCTGGTCCAGCAATTCTGGACCCGCAGACGGACCTGAGTGAGGCCACGGCGCCCCGAAACGGTGCGCTCGGCTTGGCCTTTTATTGGCCGCTGATCGGCCGCATCCCGGGCTTGTTACGGCGCGCAGGCGAAGGCAAAATGCCATCAGTTTCGCCAATTGCGAAAGCTGCTTTACCGCTCAGGACAATCGGACCTGATAGCTAAGGCGCCAGCCGTGACATCCCAAAGGGATGCTCCACGACTGGCGCCTTTATTTTTGGGCTTGAAACACGCCGGCACATCATGAGCGTGCCCGCAGATCGGCACTCAACCTGCATGTGATTGCACGAAGAAGAAGCAATGCTGACCGAAGAAACCCTGCGTACTGCGCTGGAAGAAACCATTGAGGTGCTGGAACGCACCCGCGGCTCGTTCAAGTCCCGCGAGCTCGGCCAACTGCGCCAGCGCCTGATCGACCTGCTCGAGCGGCTGGAAACGGACGCGAGCAGCAAAGAGGACACTTGATCGCCAGTTCGTAGTACCCCGATGTAGACGGATTCGTCGTCGCGTCTATGCGAGCGCCCCAATAGAGCGGTGCCGCCGATTGCCTTGCGTATTCAGACCCATTTCTCCAAGGAAGATCTGTCTATGCGCCTCAACCTGCCCGTCAGCAGCCGTGAAGTTACGGTTGCTGAAACGGCGAACATTCTGTCCACCACCGACCTTCAGGGCACCATCACCTACGCGAACCCGGATTTCGTTGCGATTTCCGGATTCACCGAAGACGAACTGCTGGGTGAGCACCACAACACGGTGCGTATCCGGATATGCCTGAGGCGGCATTTGCCGATCTCTGGCAGACGCTACAGGCGAACAAGCCGTGGATGGGCGTGGTGAAAAACCGCTGCAAGAATGGCGACCACTATTGGGTAAGCGCCTTCGCCACGCCGGTCTGCCGGGACGGCAAGGTGGTGGAATACCAGTCGGTGCGCACTCGCCCGCAGCCTGAGCAGATCCAGGCAGCTGAAGCACTTTACGCCCAGCTGCGTGGCGGTCGTGGGGCCAAGTCGCTGCGCTGCGCGCTGGGTCTACGCGAGCGCACGGCGCTGCTTGCCGCTGCCGGCGGGGCTTTCGGTGTTGTCCTCGGCAGCCTGCTCGCTGCAACGCCGGTGGCAGCAACGGTGGCCGGCCTCGCGCTCGGCGGTGCGATTGCCGTGGCGGTGACGATGTCCCTGGCGCCGCTATCACGCCTGGCGCAGCAGGCCCGGCGGATCGGCCACAATCCGGTCGGCCAATTGATCTACACCGGCCGCAAGGACGAAGTCGGCGAGATCGCCTTCGCCATGAAGATGCTGGAAACCGAAGCCGGAGCCATGGTTGGGCGCATCGCCGACTGCAGCCGGCAGCTCAGCGATCATGCGCGCGACCTGCTCGGCGCCATGCATGGCAGCACCCAGAGCGCCTCACGCCAGCAGCAGGAAACCGACCTGATCGCTACGGCGATCCAGCAAATGAGTGCCAGCGTGCAGGACGTCGCACTCAATGCACAACGCACCGCCGAAGTCGCGGCCCGGGCCGACAGCGAAGCAGCCAGCGGTCGGGAGATCGTCGGCCTGACCGGCAACAGCATCACCCGGCTGGCCGGCGACATTCAGCAGGCCGCCGAGGTGATTCACCAGCTCGAGAGCCACAGCCAGGAAATCAGCCGGGTACTCGATGTCATTCATGGCATCGCCGAACAGACCAACCTGCTCGCGCTGAATGCAGCCATCGAAGCGGCACGCGCTGGCGATCAGGGCCGTGGCTTCGCCGTGGTGGCCGACGAGGTGCGCCAGTTGGCATCGCGGACATCCAGCGCGACCACCGATATCCAGAGCATGATCGGGTCACTGCAGGCCGGTGCGCGGCAAGCCGTGGAGGTCATGCAGCGCAGCCGCGAACAGGCGCAGCACAGCGTCAGTCACGCCGACCAGGCAGAACATTCGTTGAGCGGCATCAACAGTCGGGTAACCGAGATCAGCGCAATGAGCACTCAGATTGCCGCCGCCGTCGATCAGCAGAGCGCGGTCAGCGAAGAGATCACCCAGAGTATCGTCAGCATTCGCGGCAGCTCGGAAGATCACGTCGCAACCGGCTTGCACAGTCAGCGCAGCGCCTCTGGCGTGGCCCATCTGGCCGACGGCATGCTGGAACTGGTGCAGCAGTTCTGGGCGCGACGGCGCGCGTGAGCGCTGCAGTCTGTCGCGTGCGCAGGACAGACTGATATCACGATGGCATCATGCGCATATCGGTGCTCATTTAATGACGTCAGTTGGCTGGCACTTTGCTGGCCATTACCGCGCCGATGAGGCACTTTTGCATGATGCGCGCCCTACTGCTGTTGATCACCTGCCTGACGTTGCTGCCCTCGACCGGGGTCGCGATCGCGGCTGAGCCATCGCCAGTGCTGCAGACACGAGGGTCGGCGAAGTGGAATACCTGCTGGGAAGGCCGGGCGCGGATTTCACCGAGATTGCCGCGGCGGATCCGCCCTGGCAACGGTTGAACAAACCCAATCTCGGCAAGCAGCGCGACGGCGCCTGGCTGCTCCTCCGGCTGCATAACACGGGCGACGCGGCGACGCTCTGGTATCTGCTGCTGAAATGGCCGGTGCTCGACCGCGTTGCGGTACGCCTGCATTACCCCGACAGCGACCGCTGGGGCCAACCGATGCCGTGGCGCTGAGCAGCCGGCCGCTGGCCGACCATCACCTGGTCTATCCACTCGAACTACCTGCGGGCGAACCAGCCGTGGTCTATCTGCAGGTGCAGGCCAGGGAAACCCTTGCCCTGCCGTTGGAGCTGATCGACGAGAAGCAGTTGATCGAGAGCAGGCTTCGCGACGTCACCCTGGTCAGCCTGTTCTTCGGCGGCATTCTGGTGATCGTGCTGTACAACTGCAGCCTGCTGATATTCACCCGTGACGCCAGCTATTTTCTCTATGTGCTGTACCTGCTGAGCGCGGTGTTCTACGTGCTGACGATCACCGGGTTTGGCCAGCTGTTCCTCTGGCCGGAAATCCCCAAGCTGTCGGCACGTTTCTATGGCCTTTCCGCGGCGCTGTGCTTCTTCACGCCGATGCTGTTCGCCCTGCGCTTTCTCGGCATACGGCGCTATGGCGGCTGGGTCTGGGCGGTGTCCATCAGCCTGACCGGCTACTGGGGCGTTGCGGTGCTCACGCTGCTGCTGGCGCCGACCCTGGCGCGCTACCTGTTCATGGACAGCGTCGCGCTGCTGCACTGCGTATTGACCATGGCCGTGACGCTCAACCTGTGGATGCGTGGCAATCCGTCTGCGCGCCTGTTCAGCATCGCCTGGAGCACCTTGCTGGTGTTCACGGTCATCAACCTGTTGGCCCTCAACGGGACCTTGCCACTCAATGCCTGGACGCTCAATGGCCAGCTGATCGGCATGTTCACCGAATTCGTGCTGCTTTCCATGGCGCTCGCCGAACGCATCAACGTCGAGCGCAACCGGCGCATCGCCGCACAGCAGCTAGCCTTGCAGGCCTCGCAGTCGCTGGCCGAAGAGCGCGCCCTGCGCCTGCAGGCCAAGCAGGAGGCACTGGACCTGCAACTGCGCGCCAACGAGGTGCTCGAAGCCCGCGTCTACGAACGCACCCGTGCGCTGGAAGAGGTCCGCCACGGCCTGGAAGCCGCCAATGCCGAGCTGCTGCGCTTGAGTACCACCGACTCACTGACCCAGCTGGCCAACCGTCGGCGTTTCGAGAACGGCGGCCGCAATCGGGTGGTGTTGGCGCCCGACTGCGTTACCGAATACGTCAAGGCGATCACTCCTCAACCGGTATGAAACGCACCCTCACCAGAAGGCCACCGAGCTCGCCCTGATCCAGGCTGATTTCAGCCCGATGGGCGCGGACGATCTCGCCGACGATGGCCAGCCCGAGGCCGGCGCCATGCCCGCCGGTGTCACGGCGGTAGAAGCGCGCGAAGACGCGGTCATGCTCGGCAGCAGGAATGCCGGGGCCGTCGTCCTCTACCTCCAGCACGGCGCCGTCGAGCACCCGCAGCACCACATTGCCGCCGTTCAATGTATGCGCCAGCGCATTGTCCAGCAGGTTGCTCAGCAGCTCGCTGATCAGCGTCGGCTCGCCATCGACCCACACCGGCGCCTCGGCTTCCAAGGCCAGGGCGACGCCACGCTTATGGGCCAACGCCGCCATCGCCAGGCCCAGCTCGCGGGCCAGCTGCGACAGATCAAGGCGCTGCGCACCGCCCTCGGCGATGGACTGCGCACCGCTTTCGATGCGTGCCAGCGAGAGCAGCTGGTTGGCCAGGTGGATGACCTTGTCGGTGCTTTGCCCGGCGTCTTCCAGGGTGCTGCGCCAGGCCGCCGGTTCGGCTTCACGCAGGCCAAGTTCGATGCGCGCCTTCAGGGCCGCCAGCGGCGTGCGCAACTCATGAGAGGCATCGGCGATGAAGCGCGCCTGGCGCTCGAACTGGCCGCGCAGACGCTCGGTGAACCCGTTGAGGGCCGCCACCAGCGGCTTCAATTCACGTTGCACGCTGACCAGCGGTAGCGGCCGCAGATCATCCGGCGCACGCTCCTGCACCGCCTCACTGAGCCGGCCTAACGGCCGTAGAGCGGCGCTGACTGCCAGCCATACCAGCACCAGTGCGGCGATGGCCATCAGGCCGACCCGCCACAGGGTATCGGTCAGCAGACCGCGCGCCATGCGTTCGCGGGCGCCGAGGGTCTCTGCCACGCGGATCTCGGCGATGCCGTTGAGCTCCGGTTCGCTGACCGGTTGCAGCAGGCTCACCAGACGCACGCCCTGGCCCTGGAACTCGCCATCGTAGAAGCGCGCCAGCGCCGGGTAGTCATCGGTGCGCGGGACATCGGCACCGGGCGCCGGGAGGTGATCGTATCCGCTGACCAGACGGCCTTCGATATCCAGCACTTGGTAATAGATGCGTCCGGCACTGTCGTAGGCGAACGTGTCCAGCGCCACGTAGGGCACGTTCGCCCGCAGCTTGCCATCGTTCGCCACCAGACCATCGGCAATCGCCCTGGCCGAGGCCAATAGCGTGCGGTCGTAGGCGGTGTCGGCGGCGGCGCGGCCGTTCCAATAGGCGCTCCAGCCACTGAAGAGCAACAGCAAGGCGAGCAGAACTGCCAGACGGCGCAGCAGCCGCGCCCGCAGACTGCCGGCGACCACCGGCTCAGCCATCGAGCGCCTCGAGCAGATAGCCCAGGCCGCGGAAGGTGACGATGCGTACCGGCTGGCCTTCCAGCTTTTTGCGCAAACGATGAATGTAGATCTCGATGGCATCGGCGCTGGCGTCCTCGTCCAGGCCGAATACCTGGGCAGCAAGCTGGTCCTTGCTCATCACCCGGCCGGGACGGGCGATCAGTGCCTCGAGCACACCCTGTTCCCGGGAGGTCAGCGTCAGCGGCTCGTCGGCCAGGCTGAAGCGGCGCGCATCCAGGTCGTAGACCAGTGCGCCGCAGCGCTGCTGGCGTTCACCCCCGCCGACGCTGCGCCGCAGCAACGCCTTGACCCGCGCCTCCAGCTCGGACAGCTCGAACGGCTTGGCCAGGTAGTCGTCGGCACCGAGGTTGAGGCCGTGCACGCGATCGCTGACCTCACCGCGGGCAGTGAGCATCAGCACCGGCAAGGTCTTGCCGCGCTCGCGCAGGCGTGCGAGCACCTGAAAGCCGTCCAGCCGCGGCAGGCCGACGTCGAGGATCGCCAGCGCGTAATCCTCGCTGGCCAACGCCAGGTCGGCAGCGACGCCGTCGTGCAGCAGGTCCACGGTCCAGCCAGCGGCGCGCAGCGCCTGCACCACGCTTTCGGCGAGCTGGGGGTGGTCCTCGACCAGAAGAATCCGCATTGCCTGTCCTCTGCCATTGCGACGGAGCGCCAGTGTAGCGGCAGATCATTCGCCCCGCCGCTGGCTTTCAGTACTGAAAGGCTGGCGAAAGCTTGACCGCCTAGGATCGCCCACAGGTGGCTCGAACCACCCCCGCGCGGCGCATGTCGCCGTCACAACAAAAACAATAGTGGAGATACCCCCGATGCTGACTGCTGTCAGACGCTCACCCGTTCCTGCACGTCTCGCTCTGGTCGTTGCCGCCGTTTCGCTGGCACCAGCAACTCAGGCCGCCTTCATTGAAGACAGCAGTGCGACCCTGCAAACCCAGAACATCTATCTGAACCGCGACTTCCGCGAAGGCTCCGGCCAGTCCAAGCGTGAAGAGTGGACCCAGGGCTTCATCCTCGATGTCCAGTCCGGCTTCACCGAAGGCACCGTGGGCGTTGGCCTCGATGCCATGGGCATGCTCGGCATCAAGCTGGATTCCGGTGGCGGTCGCGCCGGCACCGACCTCTTGCCGGTGCACGACGACGGCAGCACGCCGGACGAATTCAGCCGCCTGGGCCTGACCGCCAAGGCGAAGATCGCCGATACCGAGCTGCGCTACGGCTCGCACATTCCGGAGATGCCGGTGGTCAAGGCCAGCGACAGCCGCACGCTGCCGCAAGTGTTCGAGGGCGCCACCGTCACCTCGACGGACATCGAAGGCCTGACGCTGACCGGCGGCCGCCTGGACAAGGTCATCGACCGCGCCTCGACCAACTCGCAGGACCTGCAGCTGAACAACAAGAACGGGCGCTTCGCCAGTGCCGCCGAGGCCGACCACCTGACCTTCGCTGGCGCCGAGTACGCCTTCAACAAGAACCTCACCGGCCGTTATTACTATGGCGAACTGGATGACGTGTATCGCCAGCACTTCTTCGGTCTGCTGGCCGTCAAGCCGCTGACCGACAACTCGGCGCTGAGCGCCGATCTGCGCGTGATGATCAGCGATGACACCGGCGCAGCCAATGCCGGCAAGATCGACAACCAGGCATGGAACGGCATGCTCGGCTACAGCCTGGGCGGGCACAAGTTCAGCCTCGGCTACCAGCAGATGCGCGGCGATACCGGCTATGCCTACATCGATGGCGGTGATCCGTTTCTGGTCAACTTCGTGCAGGTCAACGACTTCGCCAATGCCGACGAGCGCTCCTGGCAAGCGCGTTACGACTACAACTTCGCCGCCATGGGCATCCCCGGGCTTACCTTCCTGACCCGTTACGTTTCCGGCGACAACGCCGAATACAACGGTGGCAACAACGGCAGCGAGTGGGAACGCGACATCGAGCTGAAGTACGTGGTGCAGAGCGGCCCGCTGAAGAATGTCGCGGTCCGTATGCGCAACGCCATGTTCCGCTCCGACTTCGCCCGCGACGCCGATGAGAACCGTCTGATCGTCAGCTACAGCCTGCCAATCTGGTAAACCCGGGCCACAATAAGAACTCCAGGAGACTCCCATGAAAACCGCACTCAGTCGTTTCGCTCTGCTCGGCTCCTGCCTGCTGCTCTCCAGTCAGCTGCTCGCCGAACCCAAACGCCCCGAATGCATTGCCCCGGCCAAGCCCGGTGGCGGTTTCGACCTGACCTGCAAGCTGGCACAAAGCGGCCTGAAGGACAGCGGTCTGCTCAAGGCGCCGATGCGCGTGACCTACATGCCCGGCGGTGTCGGCGCGGTGGCCTACAACGCGGTGGTCGCCCAGCGTGCGGCGGACCCCGCAACCATCACGGCTTTTTCCAGCGGTTCGCTGCTCAACCTTGCCCAGGGCAAATTTGGTCGCTACGACGAGAATGCCGTGCGCTGGCTGGCCGGCGTGGGCACCGACTATGGCGCCATCACGGTACGCGCCGATGCGCCCTACCAGAACCTCGATGAGCTGATCGCCGCGGTGAAGAAGGACCCGACCAGTGTGGTATTCGGCGCAGGCGCCACCATCGGCGGCCAGGACTGGATGCAGACCGCTCTGATCGCACGTCAAGCAGGCATCGAACCGCAGAAGCTGCGCTATGTAGCCTTCGAAGGCGGTGGCGAAACACTCACCGCCATGCTCGGCGGCCACGTCCAAGTCACCTCCAGCGGCCTGGGCGAGGTCACTCCGCAACTGGCGGCCGGCAAGGTCCGGGTGCTCGCGGTGCTCTCCGATGAACGTCTGCCGGGTCGGCTAAAGGACATTCCCACCGCCAAGGAACAGGGTTACGACATCAGCTGGCCGGTCATTCGTGGCTTCTACATGGGGCCGGAGGTGTCTGATAAGGACTTCAACTGGTGGAAGACCCAGTTCGACACCCTGCTCGCCGACGAGGACTTCGCCAAGCTGCGCGAGCAACGCGACCTGTTCCCGCTGTCGATGACGGGCGATGAGCTCGAAGCGTTCGTCAGCAAGCAGGTGCAGGAGTACAAGGCCCTCGCCGGCGAGTTCGGCCTGATCAAGTAACCGAACGCCCGGCCCGCGTACTGTTGGGCCGGGCAGTTGACGCTCGGGCGCTGCCGCGCCAGGCCGTCGAATCCTGAGGTATCCCGTCATGTACGTACGTGTCTTCGCCGCGGCGTGGCTGCTCGCCTGCGCCGGCCTCGCCCTGCTCGCCTGGGGCTTCGAGGCGCCCTTCGCCTACGACCCGGTTGGGCCGCGCGCCTACCCGCTGTTGCTGCTGTTTCTGATGACGTGCGGCGCACTGTGGCTGCTGCTCAAGCCGCACGGCGAGCCGACGCCCGCGTTCGACCGAGCCAAGGCCAAGCGGGCCGTGCTGTGCGTGCTGGTTCTGCTGACCTACTCGCTGCTGTTCGAAATTCTCGGTTTCGTGATCAGTACCGCCCTGGCCGGTTTCGCCCTCGGCTTGCTGTTCAACGGTCGCCTGTGGCCCAGCGTGATCAGCGGTGCGCTGCTTGGCGTGCTGCTCTACGGGCTGTTCGATTACCTGCTGGACGTACCGCTGCCGCTTGGCCTGCTGCGTCTGCTGGAGAGCTGAAATGGAAACACTGAATTTCTTGATGCAGGGCTTCGATGTCGCCACCCGGCCGACCAACCTGCTGGTGGCGCTGTTCGGCGCTTTCGTCGGCACCGTGGTCGGGCTGCTGCCGGGCCTCGGCCCGATCAACGGCGTCGCACTGCTTTTGCCGCTGGCCTTCGCCCTCGGTCTGCCGCCGGAAACCGCGCTGATCCTGCTGGCTGCGGTGTACCTCGGCTGTGAATACGGCGGCCGCATTTCGGCCATCCTGCTCAACGTGCCGGGTGACGCCGCGGCGGTGATGACCACCCTCGACGGCTACCCGCTGGCGCGTCAGGGCAAGGCCGGTATCGCCCTGTCGCTGTCCGCGGTGAGCTCGTTCATCGGCAGCATCATCGCCACCTGCGGCGTGGTGCTGTTCGCTCCGTTGCTGGCCAAGTGGGCAGTGGCCTTTGGCCCGGCGGAATACTTCGTGCTGATGATCTTCGCCATCGCCTGCCTCGGCGGCATGGTCGGCGACAAGCCGGTGAAAACGCTGATGGCCGCACTGATGGGCCTGGCGCTGGCCACGGTGGGCGTGGACTCGACCACCGGGGTGTACCGCTTCACCTTCGGCAGCGTCAGTCTGTCGGACGGCATCCAGTTCGTCATCGTGGTGATCGGCTTCTTCAGCGTCAGCGAGATCCTGCTGATGCTGGAGAAGACCCACAGCGGGCAGAAGGCGGTCAAGGCCAGCGGCCGGTTGCTGTTCAACTTCAAGGAGTTCTGCCTGACCTTCTGGACCATGGTGCGCAGCGCCGTGGCCGGCTTCGTCATCGGCACCCTGCCGGGCGCCGGCGCGACCATCGCCAGCGCCATGACCTACATGAGCGAGAAGCGCATGGCCGGCGACAAGGGCCGCTTCGGCGATGGCGATCTGCGCGGCCTAGCTGCGCCGGAAGCTGCCAACAACGCCTCGGCCTGCGGCTCCTTGATCCCGATGCTGACCCTGGGCGTGCCAGGCTCGGGCACCACCGCGGTGATGATCGGCGCACTGACGCTGTACAACATCACCCCCGGCCCGTTGCTATTCGAACAGCAGCCGGACGTGGTCTGGGGCCTGATCGCCTCGCTGTTCATCGGCAACGTGATTCTGCTGATCATGAACATCCCGCTGGTGGGTCTGTTCTCGCGGATGCTCAGCGTGCCGAACTGGGTGCTCGTGCCAACGATCACGGTGATCAGCATGGTTGGCGTGTATTCGGTGCACAGCACCACCTTCGATCTGGTGCTGATGGTTGGTCTAGGGGTGTTCGGCTACATGCTGCGCAAGCTGGATTTCCCCCTGTCGGCAGTGATTCTCGGCTTCGTACTCGGGGAGCTGATGGAGGACAACCTGCGCCGCGCCCTGTCGATCTCCGCTGGCGAGCTGGGCATCCTCTGGGGTAGCCCGATTACCCTTGCGCTGTGGGCGCTGACCGTGGCGATGCTGGCCATGCCGGGGTTGCGCTGGTATCTCAAGCGTCGTCGCGGCAACGTCGCCGAGGCGCAGGCCTGAGATGCGGGGCACGCTGCCAGGCTGGTGGGCGACACCACTGATCGGCGCGCTCGGCGGCTGGCTGGCGACTCTGGCCAACTGGCCGCTGCCATGGATGGTCGGTTCGCTATTGGCAGTGATTGCGGTGCGCTGCAGTGGCTGGCTGGTGGATGAAATTCCCCGCGGCCGCCAGACCGGCCAATGGATCGTCGCCAGTGCCATCGGCCTGCACTTCACCAGCGAGGTGATGCAGCAGGTCCTCACGCATTTCGGCGTGATCCTCGCTGGAGCGATCGGCACCCTGCTGCTGGGCCTGATCGGCATCGTCATTCTGCTGCGCAGCGGTAGTGACCGCGCCACGGCATTTTTTGCCAGCATGCCGGGCGGGGCGAGCGAGATGGTGGTGCTGGCCAACCGGCACCAGGCCGAGCCGGCACGGGTGGCGGCGGCGCACAGCCTGCGCCTGTTGCTGGTGGTACTGATTGTCCCGGCGCTATTCACCTGGGGGCTGCCGTCGATGGAGCCTCCGCTGCCGGCGCCAGTGAGCTGGTCTTGGTTGGCGTTGCTGCTGCCAGCCGGTGGCTTGTTGGCACTGCTCTGGCGTCGACTCGGGCAACCCAATCCGTGGATGCTTGGACCGCTGACCGCCTGCGCAGTGGCCAGCGTGGCGTTTGACCTGCACATCGGTTTGCCGGGCTGGGCCGGGGCCCTGGGGCAGTGGTTGATCGGCTGTTCCCTGGCCTGCCATTTCGATCGACCGTTCTTTCGCAGTGCGCCAGCGTTCCTCTTGCGCATTTTGCTGTTCACGCTGCTGGCCATGTTCGTCGCTGCCGCGCTGGGTGGCGCTTTGGGCTGGGTGACAACTCTGGATAAAGCGTCGTTGATGCTCGGCATGATGCCGGGAGGTATCACCGAGCTGTGCCTGACCGCCGAGGCATTGCAGCTGTCGGTGGCGCTGGTCACCGCGGTACAGGTACTGAGACTGTTTCTGGTGATGTTCCTTGCGGAGCCGGTGTTCCGACTCTGGCACCGTCGCTGGAGCTGAGCGGTTTGCGGAGCACCTGGCTTTCAACCCGCTGATCAGCACGCTGCGCATCATCGGCAGCACGTGGCACGCGAGGCGCCTTACCGAGCGCTGCGCTCTGTTCCACGCCGCAGCAAACTCAGCCAAAGAACCAGTAGCACACGCCAATAGCTGCCACGATCCCGACAAAATCCGCCACCAGCGCACAGCCCACGGCGTGCCGCGCACGCTGGATACCCACCGCTCCGAAGTACACAGCCAGCACGTAGAAAGTGGTTTCGGTGCTGCCCTGCACCGTCGCCGCCACCAGCGCCGGGAAGCTGTCCACTCCTTGGCTTTGCATGGTTTCGATCAGCATCGCCCGCGCAGCGCTGCCGGAGAACGGCTTGACCAGTGCCGTCGGCAACGCATCGACGAAGCGCGTATCCCAACCGAGCGCCTCCACCAGCCAACGAATGCCCTCCAGGCCGAAATCCAATGCGCCGGATGCGCGCAAGGCACCGATCGCACAGAGCATGGCGATCAGATAGGGCAGCAGGCTTTTCGCGACATCGAAGCCTTCCTTCGCCCCCTCTACGAAGGCTTCGTACACCGGCACTTTTCGCAGCGCACCAACGATCAGAAAGGCGATGATCAGGCCAAACAGGGTCAAGTTGCCGAGCAGCGATGACAATGAGCCCAGCGCCGTCACCGACAACCCGGCCAGCAGCGCCATGAAGCCCCCGAGCAACAGGGCCCCGGGAATGAAGTAGGCGAGCACCACCGGATCCCACAGGCGCAAACGCTGCATCAGCGCCACCGCCAGCAAGCCAGCCAGGGACGAAGCGCTGGTCGCCAGCAGGATTGGCAGGAACACCAGCGTCGGGTCTTCCGCGCCCTGCTGCACGCGATACATGAAGATCGACACCGGGAGCAGGGTCAGCGATGAGGTGTTGAGCACCAGAAAGAGGATCTGCGCATTGCTCGCCACACTCGGCAGCGGGTTTAGCTCCTGCAGCGCGCGCATGGCCTTGAGGCCGATCGGCGTCGCGGCATTGTCCAGGCCAAGGCCGTTGGCGGCGAAATTCAGCGTGATCAGCCCTAGCGCCGGATGGCCTGCAGGCACTTCGGGCATCAGTCGGCGAAACAAGGGCCCCAGCAGGCGCGCCAGCAGCTCGATCAACCCTGCCTTTTCGGCGATACGCAAAAAGCCCAGCCACAATGTCAGGGTGCCGAACAACACAATCATCACTTCCACGGCCAGTTTGGCCATGGCGAACAGACTTTCCACCAGCGCGGCAAAAACCGCGGGGTCGCCACCAATCAGCCAGCGTGCAAGTGCGGCAACAGCGGCAATCAGAAAAAAGCCCAGCCAGAGGCCGTTGAGCATGTCGTTCTCCCGTCAAAGCTGGCGGCGATGATAGCGGTGCGAGCGCACAGGGGTCATCCGCCGATCGGCATACGGGCAGGACTAGTGGAAAATGGGGCGTTGCGATGGGGGAATTGCACAGTTGCAGATGCTTGTTGCTGCAAGCCGGCGGTGACAGTGACGCCACTGCCGGCAGCAGCCTCGCAGAACCCGGTCCGTTATGGAGGTACTCCATGTACCCCTAGGTCGCTCCGCTTTTGCAGAACAACCCGACCCCCTGGTTCACCCCGCTGAGGGGTCGAGCGCGCAGAGCCGTTACACCCGGCGCGCGCTTTGGATCATCTTCGATGCCGAACATGACCCGGCAAAATTGGCTTCCTATGCCGCTGAAACTCCTGAATGCAGCCGCCCTTACGGGCGGCTATAGACGCATCAAACGCGCGGTCCACGACCACGGCCGAAGATCAGCGATGCTACGAACAGCACCAGGAAAACCACGAACAGGATCTTGGCGATACCTGTAGCGGTGCCTGCGATACCACCGAAGCCCAGTACAGCAGCGATGATGGCGATGATCAGGAAAGTAATTGCCCAACTCAGCATGGTGTGACTCCTCTTTGGTTCAGGAACGGTTCTCAGCGGATCAGATCAGCCCGATCGGCATCGATGTTTTTGACGCATCCTTGCTAGTTCGCTTGCACGTCCCCTTCGTTGCTCAGAACACCCAGCGCTGCTCAGCAGGCGCCTGGCGATAATCGATCGTTTGCGGTTTCTGACCGGTCCGCACGAGCTCAATAGGTTGAGCGTCATACATACTGATTCGTTCCGCTGAATTCTGTTGCACCTGGCTGAGCGGTTGCGACATGGGGCGTTCGGCACCCATGATCAGTACAACAACCGCAGCAGAGAGGAATCCCTTGCTGGCCAATGACACGCGGGCTTGGCGATCCATTCTCAACTCCTTCTAAGCGTGGCAACTCGTTTTGTTGACCAAGTTATTGCAGGTGTCGTGCCAGGCGAGACGGCATAGCTAAATCGTTTTAAATCAATTACTTACGGATGCCAATTCGGGGTGCGTCAACTCAAATTGCATGAGCACCCCTTTAATTCCGGGCGTTTTGCACGACCGCTTAGTGACGCGCCTCCTTGAGCTGCCGAATCCGCCCATGGCACGCACGCAACTTTGGAAGCTCGATGGCGAGCAATGCCCTGACATCGGGTTCGGCATCGCCAATGGCGTCCTCAAAGGCCCGCAGGATGTCCGACTCGGTCTGTTCAAGTTGGTCGACATAGGCCGTGTCATGATCGCCAATGCGCGAGCGGGCATTGGCATAGAGTTCTCGCATGCGCCCGGTCAGCGTCCCGCCCTGCGATGGCTGCTCGTGGCTGGCGGCGACTTTCACGGTCAATGCCTGGATGATCTGCGTCTTTGCCTGGGCAAGGTCGCGGAACAGATGCTGCAGCTCGGCGTCCTTTACTTCATCGGCGGCATGCTGGTAGAAACGCTGCCCGTCGCGCGTGATCTCGATTAGCTCATTGAGCTGGTTCATGGACTTGTTCATGACACCTCCTGCGTGATTTGCGACAGATCGCACCGGATTCCCGTTGCCGGGATACGGCACCTTCTGATCATGGTCGCAAGCCGCATGCCAGCAGGGCTGCCGGGGCAGATCGTGGCAAATCAGCCACTTGGGAGAGGTCGGAAATGACCTTGGAGTGCAGCATGCAGGAAAGCCTTGTCTGCACCGTGCAACTTGCAAGACTTTTCATAGACTAAGCACTCGCCAGCAACGCAACGGCGCCGCCGGGCGCTCGACACGCCATAATCAAATATTTTCAGCGACCGAATTCGCCTTTGATGGGGAACATCCATGGACCAAACGACGGACAACGGCGGACGCATCCTTCTTGTGGATGATGAAGCGGCGATCCTGCGTACCTTCCGTTATTGCCTGGAGGACCGCGGTTACACGGTCATGACGGCAGCCAGTGCAGCGCAAGCAGAAGCGATACTGCAGCGACAGGTATTCGATCTGTGCTTCCTCGATTTGCGCCTGGGCGAGGACAACGGCCTGGATGTATTGCAGCAGATGCGCTTGCTCGCTCCCTGGATGCGGGTCGTGATCGTCACCGCACATTCGGCGGTGGACACCGCCGTAGATGCCATGCAGGCCGGCGCTGCCGATTACCTGCTCAAGCCGTGCAGCCCGGAACAACTCCGCCTGTCCGCGGCCAAGCAGCTGGAAGTACGCCAGATGGCCGCGCGCCTGGAAGCGCTCGAAGGCGAAGTGAAGCAACGCAGTGATGCATTGGGCTCCCACAGCCCGGCGATGATGGCCGTGCTGGAAACGGCGCGGCAGGTAGCCGACACCGACGCGAACATCCTGATTCTTGGCGAATCCGGCACCGGTAAGGGCGAGTTGGCACGCGCCATTCACACCTGGAGTCGTCGCTCGAAAAAGGCCTTCGTCACC
>Ga0189292_10119_pt1 | contig 41941 bp, 33 predicted proteins | sample UW1oraminimetaG_FD_130317 | JGI IMG/M metagenome (GOLD analysis project Ga0189292, IMG submission 130317) | Marine microbial communities from the Costa Rica Dome - UW179A-orange mini metaG | ecosystem: Environmental > Aquatic > Marine > Oceanic > Photic zone | place: Costa Rica: the Eastern...
AAGCTAGGAAGCTTGCCAGACCTTCCCGAAGGGCGAGTTTAAAATGTCCGTACTCTTTGTTGTGTCACCTTGATGTAGAACCACTATACCTGCGGTAACACGCCGCGATTACGAACATTTTAAATCTCGCTGAGTGGATAATCATCTATGCGGACTGGTATTATTAAGCCCCAGGTTGAAAATCAAATGCAACCATTTGAAAAGGAAAAAACGGAGTCGTTAAGAATAAGGCCAAAAAAATAGAGGCCCAGAAACGCGAAAGGTGCTGCAATTGCAACACCTTTCAGACTCGTTACTTAACCCTATATTAGTAGAGTTTTACGCGACGTGCGTTTTCACGAGCTAGCTTCTTAAGATGACGCTTCTTAGCGGCAGCTTTCTTGCGCTTGCGTTCCCAAGTTGGCTTTTCGAAGAATTCACGACGACGAACTTCAGAAAGAACACCTGCTTTTTCACAAGAACGCTTAAAACGACGCAGCGCCACATCAAACGGCTCGTTTTCTCTAACTTTAACGATAGGCATTAAACACTCACCTCAAAACTTTTACTGTGTAAATCCGGGTAAAATTGTGCGCTAAAAAGGCCACCCGGGTTAAAAATGGTGCGAAATTCTAATCATATCTACAGAGAAAGTAAAGGATGAATTGCCAAAAAATAGCCAATATTGTGCATTTACCGTTCATTTACCTGTTCACTGGCATTCCATGAATGCAGGATTAAAGGTAAACTCTGCGCTCGTTAAGCACCGGGTTGTTTAACTCGGCTCGTAGTAAGCGCCCTTTTCAGAATGTTTTCTTGCTCAATTTCCTTTTGAAAGACGATTGTGATCAAAAGTGTGAAATTGGATGGTCCTGACTAGGGTAGTATTATGATCGCGGCGGGATCATAAAGATGATCGCGCCAGATCGCCAGAATTATTTACTCAGTTTTTGGTATTCGCGTTAACAATGTGGTTTGCAACAACGGTACGAAGACCTTTTGTATTAAGCAGACTGTAGCAAATCCAAAAACTAGGCATTGAAGTTAGTAGTAAAAGGGTTACTCCCCATGCGTATTTTAGGAATAGAAACATCTTGTGACGAAACTGGCATCGCGATTTATGACGATGAAAAGGGGTTGCTGTCGCACGAGCTATACAGCCAAGTTAAGCTGCACGCCGACTATGGTGGCGTAGTACCTGAACTTGCCTCACGGGATCACGTGAGAAAGATCATTCCTTTAATTAAAAAGGCTATGGAAGACGCCGACACACAACCGTCAGACATTGACGGTGTTGCTTTTACCCAAGGCCCAGGTTTAGTAGGGGCATTGTTAGTGGGTTCGTCTGTCGGGCGTTCATTGGCCTATGCGTGGAATGTGCCTGCGGTGGGTGTTCATCATATGGAAGGGCATTTGTTAGCGCCTATGCTTGAAGACGACGCACCTGAATTTCCTTTCGTTGCTTTATTGGTTTCAGGTGGCCACTCAATGCTGGTTAAGGTAGAAGGCATTGGTCAATATGAAGTACTTGGTGAGTCTATCGATGACGCTGCTGGTGAAGCCTTTGATAAAACCGCCAAATTACTTGGTCTTGATTATCCCGGTGGTCCTCTTTTAGCAAAATTGGCCGAAAAGGGAGAAGCGGGACACTATAAGTTTCCTCGCCCTATGACCGACAGACCAGGACTAGATTTTAGTTTCAGTGGTTTAAAGACCTTTGCGGCGAACACTATTCGCGATGCTGACCTAACCGGTGAAAATGCTGAGCAGATTAAAGCGAATATTGCGTATGCGTTCCAAGAAGCCGTCGTTGATACGCTTATTATAAAATGTAAGCGAGCATTAAAGCAGACTGGCATGAAACGCTTGGTTATTGCTGGCGGTGTAAGTGCGAATACTATGCTGCGCAGTGAGATGAAAGCCCTGATGAAAGAGCTAAAAGGTGAGGTGTTTTACCCGAGCTTAGCGTATTGTACAGACAATGGCGCTATGATTGCCTATGCGGGTATGCAGCGTTTGAAGGCCGGAGAAACCTTGGCGCTGTCGTCGCAAGCGAAGCCGCGCTGGCCCCTTGATACCTTGTCAGCGATTTAAACCGCTGTTGATTGTAGCAGCAGGTCGTAAAGGCGATATCGGTTATCACTAGGAGCACTGGGCGGTAATTGAGCATAGCAAGCCAACCAGACAAACTATAATTAAGAGGCAATGAAAGCGCATTTCATTGCCTTTTGTTTTACTAAGGCGAACATCAAGTAAGGGATAAAAAAAGCATGCGCTTAAAAACAGACGGCATAAACCAAACGACATCGTCACTATACTCTACGTTTCTGTTATTTATTTCCCTTACCTTTGCCGCGCTCTCTGCATTCAACGCAATGGCATCGAGCAAAGCACCTGCAAAACAACCAGCTACAGGGTTGCAGCAAGAACAGTATGTCGTGCTTATTTCTCTTGATGGATTTCGCCACGATTATATTGAGTTACACAACGCCAAACACCTTCGTGCCATTGCAGAGCAAGGAGTTAGGGCGTCGTCTATGACCCCAGTTTATCCGTCGAATACCTTTCCCAATCATATATCACTTATCACTGGGTTATTGCCGAAACACCACGGTATCGTGAACAATCGCTTTTTTGATAAGTCTCGCCCCACTAAAGAAGGCTATGCTCAATACAAACTGGGTTATGGCGGTATGGACAGCACGTGGATTACGGCAACCCCATTGTGGAATTTAGTGGAATATCACGGTATGAAAGCAGCGACCTTCTTCTGGCCAGAGTCTGACTCACGCATTTCAGGTACCTTACCAAGCTATTTCTACCACTACTCTAAATATTCAGACTACCAGCAGCGCGTCGACCAAATTATAACTTGGTTGAAACTGCCTGAGGTGTCGCGCCCTCGCTTTATTGCGGGTTATTTTTCGCTGACCGATTCAGTTGGACATGATGAAGGACCTTTCTCCGATAAAACCAGTGATGCGGTTGCGAAAGTCGATGCGCTTATCGGCCAACTGTACGAACGAATCAATGCATTAGATTTGCCGGTAAATCTGGTGGTGGTGTCAGACCACGGCATGACGCCAGTGGATGAGAATATGCTTATTGAGGTTGAGTCTTTGTCTATTCCTGAAAATTTCATTTTTGAAAATGAAGGAGCGCAAGTTCACCTGTACGCCAGAGAAGGCGTGTGTGATGAGCACGTCGCTAATGAAATTGAGCGCCTGAACCGCATAGCTTCAAATCGCTACATAGTGTTAAACGATAAGCAGCGCGCAAAGCGACATATGGAGTTGGGCAACAGAGCCGGCGATATCATTCTTGAAATTGCACCGCCGGCACGTTTTATAGACGCTAACAGCATGCACATTAGCAAAGGCGGGCATGGTTACGTAAATACGTTGCCTGATATGGGCGCGACGTTTGTTGCGGTGGGACCTGCGTTTAAACCAAATACCACTTTACCTGTATTTAGCAACTTAGAGGTTTATCCTGCGCTAGCTAAAATACTTGGCATTGCGCCAATCACGCCGATAGACGGAAAATTAAAGGTGTTGGAACAAGCACTTACTCTTTAACCTTTCCTTTATCCCATATTTTACTTTCGTTGCCCGCTAACAGGCGGGTAATGTTGTCTTTGTGACGTAAGATGATAAGTAGAGAAAGCATTGCCACGGGAATGGTATATAAGGGCTTTATTAAAAATGTGAACAGCGGCGCAAGAGATACCGCAATAAGCGCGCCCAATGAAGAGTAACCTGTGAAAAAGACTACCGCTACCCAACTCAAAATAAGCAAGCCTGCTAAATCGAGTCCAATGGGGAGCATGGCGCCGAAGGCTGTAGCGACCGCTTTACCGCCTTTAAAGCCGAAATAAAGCGGAAAGATATGACCTAAGCAGGCAAAGATCGCGATCACGCCAAGCATTATTGGCTCTATTCCCAAAAAGTAACTACCGTACACGGGAATAGTGCCTTTTAATATATCCATGACAAGCACAAGTAGCGCTGGAATACGACCGCCCAGTCGATAAACGTTAGTGGCGCCAGGGTTTTTAGAACCAGCGGTTCTCGGGTCAGGCAACCCAAACAATTGGCTAATAACCACAGCACTTGAAAGTGAGCCAAATAAGTAGGCAACAGCAATCATTAAAAGAGTTAGCGAAATCATTTTTTCATTCTAATTATTAAAAACGTTTGAAAAGCATTGCCTTCTGTCAGGTCAAATTTCCAGTGGGTAAGCTCAACAAGCGTTAACCGCATTAAATTGTTAAACCTTGGTTGCTCCAAGTTGTCATACAACGGTATAGTTGTGCCACACAAGCGTAAAGCTACTCCATCCAAACGCGATATACCACCGTTTACCAGCAATATGTGGGTGAAAGCGCAGTAGTAAGACCAGTAGTAAGGCCGATAGAAATGCCTATGAACTGGTTAATAACAGTACAAGATGAAAAATTCCATGGGTAAAATTTATATAACAGGGCTTGAAGTAGATACCCTGATTGGTGTTTATGATTGGGAGCGAGTGAAAACCACCCAATTACTTCTTGATGTAATACTTGAGGTCGATTTGCGCGCAGCGATGCAAAGTGACGATGTTGCAGACACAGTAGACTACGCAAAAGTGGCAGAGTGTATTGTAGAAGTAGGCAAAGAAAGCACATTTGAGCTGCTTGAAGCCTTCGGTAGCAGAGTAATGGACGCCGTACTTGCTAATTTTTCGGCTACTTCGATAACCCTGAAAATAGTAAAACCGAACATCCTGCCAAATGCACAAACCGTTGCCGTTGAAATGCGTAAAGAGCGCAATTAATGTCTGAACATACAATTTTAATTAGTATTGGCTCAAACATTGAGCGCGAATATTACACCAAGCAATCTTTAGTCGCGCTGAAGCAGCATTTCTCTGACGTGACAGTGTCGTCGGTTTACGAGAGCGAAGCGGTGGGCTTCAACGGCAGCCCGTTTTATAACGCGGCTGCACGTGCGACGACGTCGAAAAGTGTAGAAGAAGTATGCGCGATACTGAAGGCGATAGAAAAAGACAACGGCAGGGTGCATACTGACAAAAAATTCTGCGCCAGAACTCTTGATCTCGATTTGCTTACCTATGATAGTAAGGTAACCTCCACCCCCGTGGTTTTACCTCGCGAAGAAATTTGCTACAACGCGTTCGTGCTTTGGCCGTTAGCTGAACTTGTTCCCAACGACATTCACCCTGAAACGCAAGAAACCTATGCCCAAATGTGGCAAAACTTTGATAAACAGAAACAGCAATTATGGCCAATTGACTTTACTTGGAGTTAAGCAAAGGAATGACACTTTTCGAAATCATTATTTTAGCGATTATTCAGGGCGTAACTGAATTCCTTCCTATCAGTAGCTCTGGACACTTGTTGTTACCCGCAGAACTTTTTGGGTGGGTAAGTCAGGGCTTAGCGTTTGACGTTGCTGTACATGTGGGAAGCCTTCTAGCGGTAATGATTTATTTTCGCCAAGAAATAGGGCAGATGACCGTGGCATGGGTAACACAAGGGTTTAGCAAGCAACAATCTACCGACAGCAAACTTGCTTGGTACGTAATTGTGGCGACTATTCCAGCGGTTATTATTGGCTTTTTAATGAAAGGCTGGATAGAAGAAAACGCACGTACGGCGCTGGTAATAGCGGGTACCACTATTATTTTTGGTTTGCTGCTATGGTACGCCGATGCCACTGCAAAACGCGAACAAGAGCTAGAAGGACTGACGCTTAAGCAAGCCATCTATATAGGGTTAGCGCAAGTATTGGCTCTTATCCCGGGCACATCTCGCTCAGGCATTACTATGACTGCAGGTTTGATGTTAGGGCTGAAGCGCGAAGCGTGTGCGCGCTTTTCTTTTCTACTGTCTATTCCGGTTATCTTAGGTGCGGGGCTATTAGCTACTCTAGACCTGCTTAATGCCAACGAAGCGGTAGACTGGTATGCATTGCTTTATGGCGCGGCGTTTTCATTCGTAAGCGCCTACCTTTGTATTTATTTGTTCCTAAGCTGGATATCGCGTATCGGCATGCTGCCTTTCGTTATCTATCGCTTGGCTTTGGGCGCAGTGCTACTGTGGTTTGTTTTCGCCTAAGCAAGGAAAATAGGGCGTACAATTTTGTTTAAAATTGCGCCCTAAAGAAGTACGAAAATACTCAAATTTTAACCTTATGATTAGGTTAGCTAGTGAGCTTTTAACTCGCTAATGTAATTGGTAAACACCTCATTGGAAGGGAAGTGAGACATGGCAGAAACAATATTTGATAAAATTATCAGCAAGGAAATTCCTGCGGACATTTTGTACGAAGATGAATTGGCGCTGGCGTTTAAAGATATAAATCCACAGGCACCGACTCACTTTCTGGTTATCCCGAAAAAGCAAATTGCTACGGTAAATGATATTACCGCAGAAGACCGCGAGGTGGTGGGGCACTTGTCACTTGTTGCAGCAAAAATTGCAAAGGAGCAAGGGTTTGCCGACCAAGGCTTTCGTACCGTAATGAACTGTAATGAGTATGGTGGTCAAACGGTGTACCACATTCATCTGCATGTATTAGCGGGTAAACCGTTAGGCTGGCCTCCATATACCGAAAACATGAAGCAGCATGTAGAGTAGCGCGTTTAATTAGCGATACAAAAATGCCGCCCTCGATAGTTATCTCAGGGCGGCATTTTTATTTGATAAGTCCAGTGCTTACTTAGTCAGCAAGTCCCAGCACTTTCTTACCCTGATTGAAGTGAATATCAACCGGAATGCTCGCCGCTTCCAGGCGTGCTAAGTCAGAAGCAAGATCAGGCTTAATTACACCCATAGTTTCTACTAGCTTCGCCACGCCATCGTAATCGCCGTCACCTTGTAGTGTAAGGATTAGTTCAGAAAGTGCTTCTACCGCAGCGCCCATCTTCTCCATATTTACGCGGTACATGCCGTCTTCTGTTTTCTCGAAAGCGCCTTGCTGGGCAAAGAAATTAAAGCGGATCATGTTCGCTTTTCCGTGTGCAGAGCTTGCGCCGAAACGCACAGAACGGAAAATGCCAGCCATAAAGGTAACGTAATAATCTTCTAGTGTACCTTCAGTAATTTCACCTTTTTCAAGAAGACTTTGTACCATGTACAAACCTAGAATATCCGCTTTGCCTTCTTCAAGAGCTGACGCATGCTCTTTAAGTGCTCCGCGCACGGTCCCTGAACCATCTAGGGTGTTCTTAATGCCTAAACCGTGTGCCACTTCATGGAACATGGTGTTCGCGAAAAAGGCGTCGAACGTAATGTGTTCACGTTGCTCTGGTACAATTAACGTATCCGCAATAGGCACCAAAATAGTATCGAACTTAGCGCGCATCGCGTTTTTAAGCTGAAGGCGGCGGGTGCCTTTTTCTAGCTGTACACGCTCGTCATTTGGCAAGTTAATCGCAATGGTTTTGCTGCCCGCATTAGAGTGACCGGCGTAGTAAACCACATCATAGGCATTTAGGTCTGCGTCAGACCCTGGCATTTCCGCTTTGTAGGCATCGGCTACAGGAAGGCCTTGCTGTAATTCAGGCAAGAATGCCGCGTACTTAGCTAGCTTTTGACTCCACGCTAAATCTTTAATAAGAACGTAAGCTTCAAACGCTGCACGATAGCCAAACAATTGGTCTTCATAGCTTTCAATCGGACCAATAACCAACTCTACAGGGTTGGTCTTCATATCCATCCACGCCATATCAGAAGCAAGGTAATCGTTCGATAATAGGGCTTCAGAGCGCAGCTGCAAATATTGTTTGAAGCTTTCATCTTCAGCAAGCTCAGACGCTTTTTTAAGTAGGTCAGATGCCTTCATTAACTCACTCTTGTACGCTTCAGAATAAGGTACTGAATAAAGGTTGCCAGCTTCATCGCGCTTAACTATGGAATAGAGGCCTTGTTTATCGGCAAAATCTGCGGTGGCAAACTCTTCTTTTTCCATATCGTGAGGGTAGAACTCAGCACCCAGCGCTTTATCGTCATAGCCGCTGATAAAAGGCGTGTCGCCGTTGAGGCGATCCCAAGGGCCATAGTTTATTTCTGCAAAGTGACGAACCTTTTCGTCGCTTATAGAAGAAAGAAACGCATCTTTATCATCGAAAAACGCTTGCTTCCAAAACAAGTCATCCATGATTTTCGACGCATCGATTAATAGTGAAAGCATCTTATGTTGATTGTCACTAAGGTGTGATAAATCGCTGGTAAGATCTACACCGTGATAAATAGACAAGCGAGACTCATCAACAAGTAAGGTTTGCTCTGCTGCAGTTTCAGGTTTTGCCGTTTGAGTTTGTGTTGTATCGGCGCTTTTGCTGCAGGCAGTTAGCATGAATAAACCCGCTACTGCCGCAGCAATAGGAGAGTAAGTTGAAATTACTTTTTTCATAATGACTTTTTACCGTGTCGTTTTACCGTATTGTTCTACAGTATTTAGGGGCGGTGATTAGGTAGTTCACTATAGCTATGCTTTTGATTTAATACAAAAGTATGAAAATTATTTGTTTAATATCAATAGTGGTTTGCTACCAGTTGTCTATACTTTATAAAAGCTCTGGTGGTTCTGCCGTTACTAATGATTCGTTCCAACGCTTTCTTTTTAGTTGGTCGAAACTAAAGAGCTACTATAGTATGGTGATAGAAATACCATAATAAAACAATAACGGTTTGTATTTTAGCGTGAAACATAGAGGCCTATGTGAGTTAACGCATGGAATGCAACGCACAAACATCCGATCTACTTTTGTCATCAGACGTGCTGATGCTTGAGAGGATTAACTGGTAAAGCAACCTATCGCCTTCACAAGGCTATTTGGAACTTTCTAAGGGTAGAAATATGTCTACACAGAACGCGCTTTCAACCATATTGGTTGAAAAAATAAATAATGACACACTGGTCCTCCCCACGCTTCCTGCTATTGCATTGAAAGTCCGCAAAGCGGCAGATGATCCCGATATTAACTTAAACGCGATGGGTGATGTGATTGGTCAAGACCCATCACTTAGCGCAAGAATGATCAAAATTGCGAACAGTGCTTATATGGGACGTAGCGTAAAAGTTACTTCTATCAGCCAAGCGGTAACACGAATTGGTCTACGCCAAATTAAAAACATCTCAACTGCACTCGCGATGGAGCAATTATTCGTCTCTAAAAACGATGTAGTTGCACGCTATTTACAACAAGAGTGGGCAAACACAGTTAATATCGTGGCTAATTCTATGGCTGTACTTCAGCTGTATATCGCACGTACCAAAAAGCGCGAAATGAGCATGGATACCATGACATTAGCGGCACTGGTTCACAACATTGGTGTACTGCCAATATTAACTGAAGCTGAGCGCCACCCTGAAGTCTTTGCCAACCCTTCGTTCCTAGAAGTGGCTATCGACAAACTAGCGGGTCAAATTGGCGCAAGTATCATGACGGAGTGGGGCTTTGGCGATACGTTTGTTAACGTAGCAAAGAACTGGAAAGACCTAAGCTACATGCCTGAAGAGTTAACCTATATCGACTTTGTTCGTGTGGGTGCTGCTGTCTCAGGAGCGATAGATAGCCAAAAAGATGCAGTATTAAACTTAGCCATTCAGCGTGGCGTGGTTGAAGACATGGGCGAACTTCATTCAGATGAGTTTGAAGAGCTTGCAAACGCAGCGAAGCAAATCTTCTTGTAAGTGTTTTAAGCTACAAAATGCTACAAAGGCCGGTACTGAAGCATAACTTCAGTACCGGCCTTTTTCTTAGGTGAAGCTTACAATGGAAAAGCACAAAGCAAACAAATGCTGCTACGCGCTAATAGGCTTCTTTTGAACGTAAAGTAGCAATAACCCTAATCCCAACCCCCACACCGCTGAGGTCATGGAAAATAAACTAAACCCTGATGCCGTACACAACATGGTAAGCAGTGCAGGGGCTCTATGGTGCTCCACTTCCATGGCACGAACCACTGCTCCTTGCAGCGTAGCTAGCAGTGCAAGCCCAGCAAGAAGGTGAATGATAATACTGGGCATGCTGACAAATAGTGCTACGACCACAGACGCTAATAACCCCATGAATAAATACGCCACACCTGCTGCGATGGCCGCTTTATAGCGTTGTGACTTTTCGCTATCTGCCTGCTCGCCCATGCACAATGCTGCTGTGATTGCCGCCAGGTTGAAAGTGAAACCACCAAACGGCGCTAATAAGGCTTGTACAATGGCAATGCCTGATAAAATAGGCTTGTGGTCAGGCGTGTAGCCATGGGCATGATGAATAGCTATGCCTGGTAAGTTTTGAGAAAGCGTAGTAATAAGAAAAAGGGGAAATGCTAACCCAATGGCGGCGCTTAGCGAGAAGCTGGGGGTTACCCAAATGGGAGCGGGGAGTGTAAATATAGAGGTAAATACTGATGACGCCCCTGGTGCTGTCTCAGTTGAAAGCATCGTTGCATGGCTGGATGAAGCAAAAACGTCATTTGAACTGCTCATGAATAAACTTATGCTTACAGACATAACCAGTAATAAGAGCATAAGGTAGCGAGGAAATAGTCGGCTACCTATTAAATATATTGCAATAAATAGCGCGACTAAATGTGGCGCTTCGTTAACATCAGTAAAGATAGCAAGGCATATAGGTAAAAGAATACCGGCCAAAAGTGCAGATGAAATTGCTGGTGGAATTCGACTAATTTGACGAAGCAAGCTACGACTTTGGGCGGTTATAAAAGAAAGCAAAGCACATATTACAAATGCGCCAATGGCTTCGCTTAAAGCGTAGTCTCCAATACTGGTTAACAAAAAAGCCGCTCCAGGCGTAGACCATGCGGTAACAACGGGCAGTTTAGAAAGCCACGAGAACACAATACAGGTAATACCCATACCAAGCCCAAGTGCTAATAACCAGCTTACTACCATGCCGTCGCTGGCGCCGGCTTTTCGCGCCACATCAATGATGATGACAACAGAGCTGCTATAACCTACCGTAACGGCGGTAAGCCCTGCGCTGATATGGCTAACCTTCCATTTACTCATGAAAATACCCGTGCTTAAACATTGGTTTGAACCCCGTCTCACAAAAACACGCTTTTAGCGTTTTACAAATGTGCTACCCTAACTATTTGTGCGCTATAGCGCACGTAAGATAACTTACCATCTGTGCGTTATAACGCACAAGTGCGTTGGTAGCTTCTGCGACAAAATAAAAAGGCATTGATTAAATGACAAAAGCGAATACGCAGCCTTCTGCTATATCAAAAAGCATTGCTCAACACCTGCAATCAGTTCGTAAAGGGCGGGGCCTTTCACTTGATAAAACAGCCAAATTGACAGGGGTGTCCAAAGCCATGCTTGGGCAAATAGAGCGAGGCGAGTCTAGCCCAACAATCGCGACGCTGTGGAAGATAGCCACAGGTCTTGAGTGCTCTTTTTCTTCTTTCTTGTCTGGTGATGAAACAGCACCTACCTCTCAAGACGCTGATAACAAGTTCGCTAACGACCCAAACGTAACCATTAAAACACTGTTCCCGTTTAACTCAGTTACCCAGTTTGAAATGTTTGAACTATGCCTAACGGACTTCCATAAACAGCACTCTTCGGCTCACCAAATAGGTGTCACCGAGCATATTCACGTACTGCAAGGAAAGTTAGGGGTCTTGCAAGATGGTCAGTGGAAAACCTATCAGGCGCAAGAGCAATGTATATTGCGCGCAGACCAGCCTCACGGTTATCGCGACGAAGTGGGAGAAACGCGCTTTGTTGTAGTGATTCACTATCCTATCTGAGACGGCTTAAAGAAGGTTGCCACTGCGTAAGTCGGTAACTTAAAAAGTGTATTTCAATAATATTGCAGAAATGCCAATTACCGTTTGGCTAACTAAGGCCTGTTGAGCGTTGCTGTACAGCAAAAATCAACAGGCCATAGGTATCAAAATAGAGGAGGTTTTTCCTTGCGGCTTGCTTATAAGCTATCGTCGTTAAGGTTAAGCGCTCCACGAAGGAAGTTAAGCAGCGTACAAATTTCGGCTGACATTAGCGCAAACTCCGCATCAAGACGCGCTTCTACTTGATCTTTTGGCACATCGTCAGTTTCTTCTTTAATACGGTCGGTAAACTTAATGCGTTTGATGGCACCGTCTTCACAAATGATAGCGGTGAGCGTTTCTGCATATTCGAACGCAACTTTTTGAACCAGCTTACCTGCATCTAAGTGAATACTAATTTCTTCACTGTCTAGCGGCTGGTTTTTACAGCGAATAACGCTGCCCGTGTCATCGGTAGATTTAAGCTCAGCTTCTTCAAGTAAGCCTACGCCTTCTGGGGTTGATTCAGTAACCCAGTGTGTAAGTTCGCTTTGAAGGCTTCTACGCGTAAACGGTACAACTGGAAGCGAGCCTATGGCTTTTCTTACCATAGCCAAAAAGGCTTCGGCTTTGCCATCAGATGATGCGTCAACCACTACCAAATTGTCAGCAAGCGAGATAAAACCGTGAGTGTAAGTGTTTTTAGTAAAAGCCTGAGGCAGCAAGCGAGTTTGAATTTCTTGCTTAAGGTCAGCTTTGGCTTTTTTGCCAACCGGCGAACCCGTTTCCATTTCAATTTTAGCTACCATTTCGTCTAGCTCGGCATTTACCACTGCGCCGGGCAAGATTTTTTCCTGTTTCTTTAGTGTTATCCAAAAACGCTGTTGAACAACATGGAACATGGTGCCTTGCTTACCCGCCTGAGAAAAAGGGGAAGCAAACCCCATCGTGGCCAAATCCTGGCTACCGCAAGGTCTGAACGCATGCTCGTTGAGGGCGCGCTCTAAATCGCCTTCATCTAGCGATAGCGGCTGAGTAATTTGATAGGCTTTTACATTTTTAAACCACATAGTGTAAGCATTCTCTTGATAAAAATAGGGCGCAAGCGTACCAATGTACGACGAGCGGTGCAATTGAATAAAAGGTTGTTAGATACTAGAAAGCGCACTTATTGTGCGCTCCTCAGATAGATAGTGACAAGAAGGTTTAAGCACTCTTTTTCGGAAAGCGAATGGTGTAGTGTAAACCGTTGCCCAAAGTGCTGTCGGCTTCGATATGGCCATGCAGTGACTGCGTCACCAGGTTATACATAATATGCGTGCCTAAACCGCTGCCACCTTCCGCGCGTTTAGTGGTAAAGAATGCATCAAACAACTTGCTAAGCTCTTCTTCGCTTAAGCCTCTGCCGTTATCTTTATAATTGATCACCACGTTATTACCGGCTTCTTTCACATCTAATGTGATTGTGCCCGCTGTCTTGTTTTCAAACCCGTGTGTGATTGAGTTAACAACCATATTGGTGACAATTTGCGCAATAGCGCCAGGGGCACAGGTGACAACCAGGTTATCTGGGCAGGACACGTTTATTTGATGTTCAGTATGCTTAAAACTTGGTTTTAACGACTGAATGATTTCGTTGATGTAGTCACCCAAAACAAACTCGCGTTCGGTTTCGCTGGTTTGGTCAACGGCCACCTGTTTAAAGCTAGCGATAAGGTCAGATGCCCGCTCCAAGTTACTTAAAAGTAACAGTGCGGTTTGTTCCGCTTCGTCGATAAAACTTGCCATGTTTTTACTGGTCAGGCTTTTATCTTCAAAATCGGTTTTTAAGTTGTTAAGTCGCTCTTGTAGAAAACTGGCAGCGGTAACACTCACACCTAATGGCGTGTTCACGTCGTGCGCGATACCGGCTACAAGGCCGCCAAGCGACGCCATACGCTCTGATTCTACTAATTGTTCTTGTGCTTGATGAAGCGTGTCCATTGAACTGGCGAGTTCTTGGTTACGTTTGCGTAGCTCTGCTTCTATATACTGACGGTTTTCGTTTTCCTGTCGAAGCTCTCGTTGATGGGCAATAAGCTCGTCCTTTTGCTGCTCTAGGTCGAGCATGATCTGAGACAAAGACGCCGTTTTCTTTGCCACTTCTTGTTCTAAAATCAGGTTTTGGTCGTCTAATTTCTTGTTGGCTAGGGTGAGTTCGTTCTGCGCGTCTTTCAGCTTATTGTTTGAAATAATAAGGTCATCAATAACGTGGTTGTATGATTCTTTAAGTTGTAATAGCTCGTTGTCATCATCAAGCTTTATGCTGAGCTTACTTTCCTCTGGATGTTGAGGGTCAAAATTACCCATTTGCTCAGTAATGGTTTGTAGCGGCTCAGAAAGCATGGTGCGAAATGCGGTCATGAACAAGAAGACCAGAAAGGTGGTTTTTACTAACGCATTACCAATAAGAAAAAATACGCCAACTTCAATACGACTAAAAATAGTATCGAAGCTAGAGTACAAGGTAACATCGCCAACCGTAGATTCGCGACCTGAGAATTTAAATACAAGTGGAAAGCTGTAGCTGAAAACACCGCCGGGATGATCTTCAATTATTTCACGGTCAACCGGGGCAGGGGAGCGCTGAGCACGGATGCCGTACTCGGCAATGTAGTTACCGTTTTCGCCACGAACTTGAAGCCCTTCAACTATTGGAAGCGACATTAACCCTTCAGCGATGGCGCGGACTTGGTCGTGGTTAAGCTCCCACAGCGCGCGGGTCAGACTAGAAGAAAAGGTGTTTTTTAAGGTCTGAAGCTCGCCTTCAACGTGATTTTTGGTACTGAGGTATTCTGTAAAGATCTGTCCTACCGTTACGAGCAGTGTAAGTGAAAAATACACTGACAACACTCTGGCTAGAAGTTTCCTTGATAACCCTGTCTTGACCGCAGCCATCGATATACACACCCCTGTTACATCAGACCTTTTGAATTACCAACGGCGCTTACCCGTTGCTCACCTTTGCAACAATAACCGTCGATTTTATGTAATTTCAAGAATATGCGTAATCGTATGAATAAACAAGATTATGTATTTAAACTTTGGAACAAGCCTGTATTAAACTTGACACATAAATGTAATCGTTTTAATAAAACTGTCACAGACCACATTAATAATAACGGCGTTTAAAAATGAGCAGGAATATTACGATGTCTCGTACAGTGTTGGTGGTTGAGGACGAAGCGCCTATCCGTGAAATGCTTAAGTTTGTGCTTGAGCAATCTGGTTTTAACATTATTGAAGCCGAAGATTTCGACATCGCGCAAGAAAAAATTTGCGAACCTTACCCAGATTTAATCTTATTAGATTGGATGTTGCCGGGAGGAAGCGGTGTACAGCTAGCTAAAAGTTTAAAGCAGCACGAGTTTACTCGTGACATTCCCGTCATCATGCTTACAGCCCGTGGCGAGGAAGAAGACAAAATTCGCGGCCTGGATGCAGGTGCTGATGACTACGTTACTAAACCATTCTCGCCGAAAGAGCTTGTGGCAAGAATAAAAGCAGTGATGCGAAGAGTTACGCCTACATCAAGCGAGGAGCCCATTGAATTTAATGGTCTTAAACTTGAACCGGTATCACATCGCGTAATGGCGAATGAAGAACCGTTAGACATGGGGCCGACTGAATTTAAGTTGTTGCACTTCTTTATGACGCACCCAGAACGTGTCTATAGCCGAGAGCTACTGCTAGATAATGTTTGGGGAACCAATGTTTACGTTGAAGACAGAACGGTAGATGTACATATTCGACGTCTACGCAAAGCTATCTCTCGCCACGGACATGATGCTATGATCCAAACAGTACGCGGCGCGGGTTACCGTTTTTCTACTAAGCTGTAATAGATGTAGTGTTTAGGGAGTAACATGGTGTTATTCCCTTGATGTCGCTGCGCCATCTGGGCATGCGCCCAATTCCACCTTTAACAACGCGAGCTATTTCATGTATTACCCGTTCTCTTGGTTGAGAAGTACATTGCGCTTAGTGCTATTCCTTGTGGTTTTTGCGCTAGTCGGGTGGTATCTAGATGATATGTTATTCGCCGTTGCTATTGGCGCAACCCTGCTACTGCTATTTAACTACTGGCATCTTTACAAGCTAAATCGCTGGTTATGGCATAGTCGTAAAATGTCTCCACCTACCGTGCGTGGCGTGTGGGAACATATTTATGAAGGGATTTATTACCTTCAGCGTCGTAACCGCAATAAGCGTAAAGAGCTTGGTGAATTGGTAAAGCGCTTTAGAGAGGGTTCTGAGGCCTTGCCTGATGCGGCGGTAGTGGTTGATGCTAAGGCCTGCATTATTTGGTGTAACCGCCTTGCTCGCTTGGATTTAGGGCTTAAATGGCCGCAAGACTCTGGGCGTCGAATCGACAACTTGTTACGCCATCCGGAGTTTATTCAGTACTTTCATGCAGGGAATTATAAATACCCCATTGAAGTACCGTCACCTACCAACCCCAACAAAACCTTTGAATACCGGATTATGCCTTATGGCGATGAGCATTTGTTGCTGATTGCCCGTGACATAACGCGGGTGTCCCAGCTTGAAGAAATGCGTAAGGACTTTGTGGCAAATGTGTCTCATGAATTGCGTACACCGCTAACGGTCATTAACGGATACCTTGAAATTCTTCCTATTGATGAAGACTCCGATCCATTCATGCAAAAAGCGATGAAAGAAATGACATCGCAAACCCACCGTATGCAAAACTTGATAGAAGACTTGCTGGTGTTGTCGCGCATTGAAGCAAGTTCGGAACGCATCTACGAAAATGTTGTGAATATTCCTGTGGTCCTTGCGCAAGTGGAAAGAGAAGCGCAGGCGCTTAATAAAGAGAAAAACCACACAATAAACTTCCACATCGACAAAGAACTCTATGTTTTCGGTGTAGAGACCGAGCTTCGAAGTGCTTGCTCAAACCTAGTGTTTAATGCGGTGCACTACACACCTGCTGGTGGCGAAATTAATGTGTACTGGCGACGTAAACCAAATGGCGCGCAATTTTCTGTGGTAGATAACGGTGATGGTATTGAGCCAAATCATCTAAACCGTCTTACCGAGCGCTTTTATCGCGTGGATAAAGCGCGCTCTCGCAAAACCGGTGGCTCTGGCTTAGGTCTTTCCATTGTAAAACATGTACTAAGTCATCATAATTCCCGTTTAGATATAACCAGTGCATTGGGTGAGGGTAGCAATTTCTCGTTTGTGCTGGATAACGAGTTGATTGCAGAGCAACTGTAACCCTAAGAGGCGAGAAGTGTTGGTGAGCAAAAAGCATGACAAGATGAAAGAGCAACGCTATCGCCTTTCAACGTTACTTTTAGTAATAGGCTTATTGTTACCATTTGGAACCCTGGCTGATTCTCAAAATACTCAAAGCTCGTCATCTGCTTCTGGTAGCTATCAAGTACCTGCCTATGAACGTAAGCCTGGGGTGGCAGGAAAAATATCCTCTGTTGGCTCAGACACGCTGGCAAACTTAATGACCTTTTGGTCACAGGAATTCAAAACCCTTTATCCTCAGGTCGGCTTTCAAATACAGGCGTCAGGTTCATCTACCGCTCCGCCGGCACTTATTGAAGGTACTGCCACCATAGGCCCTATGAGCCGAGAACTAAAACCCAGTGAAATACGGGATTTTACGCGAACCCACGGTTACCCGCCTACGGTATTAAAAGTGGCAATGGATGCCATCGCCATTTTTGTGGATAGACGCAATCCGCTGCCGGGTATGACCCTTGAGCAAGTTGACGCGGTGTTTTCTGAAACCCAGTTTTGTGGCAGCAATACAGCCATTACCAATTGGTCTCAGCTCGGCGTTGACGATATAGGCTATCGTTCTCCTATCAGGCTGTACGGTCGAAATTCAGTATCGGGTACTTACGGCTTGTTTAAAGTGATGGCGCTGTGCGATGGTGACTTTAAGAATACGGTAAACGAACAACCTGGCTCTGCATCTGTAGTATTGTCCGTGGCCAGCGGTACAGGCGCGATTGGCTATGCCGCTTACGGCTATAAAACCGCAGGAGTTCGCGCTCTGCCTTTAGGTGAGTCGCTAGATAGCTTAATCCCTCTTTCTATTGATACGGTGCGCAACGAAACGTATCCGTTTGCCCGTTTTCTTTATTTAGTGATAAATAAAAAGCCTGGTGAGCCTTTACCTACTCTGGAAAGAGAGTTTTTGCGCTATATCTTGTCACAGGAAGGGCAGCAGCAGGTGTTAAGAGACGGATATTTCCCCATTCGTGAAGACGTACTGGTACGCCAACGCCGACTGCTTGACGAATAAAAAGTGCCATTCAGAATAACGCTAACCACTCTAATGCCGCTGAACAAATCAACAAGTTTTTTAGGTGGAAGCCTTTTTAAAGTCTACTTCACTCTACCTGCTATGTCATAATTGCGTCACAAATCAAAAGAGTATATTGACGAAAACTGACTAATTGGGATTGAAAGAAGGGGGCGGTTGACAAAAAATAGAGTCTACGTTCGGTCAATAAATTCAGGTTTTTACCAATTAAGTTTTGGAAAAATATACAAAAAACAAATCCCCAGTTGCCAAAGTAAGTCTTCTAAACGTTTTTTTAGCCCAAAATTGAACTTTTTCTATGAAACTTTTGTTACAGCGACTTAATGTAACAAATGTGTCATCTACCTCAGTTAAAGTTTCCGCGTTTTCAAAATCCATAACTATACCGTACCTGGAGAAACACATGGAACTTAAGCAACTTTTCAAGGCTTCAGCTATTGCTACTGCACTTGTTCTAGCAGGCTGTGGCGGCGATATTAATATCAGTGAAGGTGATATTGATAACAGCGTAACTAATAATAACGGTGGAAACACTGGTGGCGATACTGGTGGCGATACTGGTTCAGATGATACAGCTCCAGGTGAAGTAAGCTCTTTCCTAAGTGGTGAAGTTTCTGATGCGTTCGGCCAGTCGGTTGAAGTACGCGTTCTTTCTGGTCGTTTAACAGCTGATGATGCTGACGATCAAGGCGTTATCACGCTAACTAATGACACAGTGTGGGCACTTGAAGGTCCAGTATTTATTGGTAACGACAAAGCAGACAGCGTAACGCTAGCAATCGAAGAAGGTACAGTCATCTTTGGTCGCACTGGTGCAGATTACCTTGTAGTTAGCCGTGACTCTAAAATTGAAGCAGAAGGTACAGCATCTTCTCCAATCATCATGACTTCATTCAATGATGTTGTAGGCGACGAAGTTGGTGCTGGTCAATGGGGTGGTGTGGTTATTCTTGGTAACGGTACATCGACTAAATGCCCGCAAGACGGTTCTGATTGTGCGCTTCAGGTTGAAGGTGCAGAAGAGGGTGCAGTATTTGGTGGTACAGACGATACAGACAGCTCTGGTATCCTTAAATACGTAGTAGTGAAATACGCTGGTTTTGAAATTGCGCCAGACAACGAACTTAACGGTATTACGTTTGGTGGTGTTGGCTCAGGTACAGAAGTTGATTATGTACAAGTACACAGCAACGCTGATGACGGTGTAGAATTCTTCGGTGGCGCGGTAAACGCGAAACACTTAGTTTTAACAGCTAACCAAGATGACTCAGTAGACTGGGACAACGGTTATAAAGGTAAGCTTCAGTATGTTTATGTTCAGCATGCCGCTGACAACTCTGACGCAAACCGCGGTATTGAAGGTGACGGCGACGGTGGTGACGGTCTAGAATTCTCTAAGCCAATGCTCGCTAACATGACAGTTATCGGTAACACTTTCGACACTGCTGACGCTGACTCTGAAGGTCTTCTACTTCGCGACCAAACTGGCGCAAACCTAATGAACTTCCTAATCACTGGTCCAGAAGCAATGGGCGAGTGTTTAGAAATGGACACAGACGAAACGGTTCAAGCTAACCTTTCTGACGGTGATCTAACCATGACTTACTCAGCGATTGCTTGTTCTGAGCCGTTCAACACGCCAGAGGGTGCAGTAGACCTTGAAACATGGTTCACAGGCCAAGAAGGTAATCAGCTAATCGCATTTGAAGACCGTGCAAATCTTGGTCTTAACCCAGACGGTACACTTACAGCAGAAAGTGCGCTTCTTACTGCTGGTGGCGACGCATCTACATTGCTTGATACTTTCTTTGAAGCAAACACATTCATCGGTGCGATTGGTGAAGATGACTGGCGTCAAGGTTGGGCTTTTGGTTTTGGTGGCGGTAACATCGAACTAGCACAATCTGCTTCTGGCTGTCCATCAGGTACAACGTCAATTACGCCAGTAGACGGTTCAACTACTACGTGTGAAGTGTCTGGTACTATCACGTCTGACCTAACGCTTACAGAAGGTAATTTCTACGCGCTTTCAGGTGCAGTATTCGTAGGTGGTGATAAAGAAAACAGCGCAACCCTTACTGTTGAGCCAGGCGTAACTGTTTATGGCGCATCTGGTAACGACTACCTAGTAATTAGCCGTGACTCAGAAATCAATGCAAACGGTACTGCTGAAAACCCAATTACTTTCACATCACGTGACCACGTTGTTGGCGGCCTTGAGGCGGGTGAAGCTGGACAATGGGGCGGCATGATCGTTCTAGGTAACGGCGAATCAACTAAGTGTCCTCAAGACGGTACAGATTGTTCACTTCAAGTTGAAGGTGCACAAGAAGGTGCAGTTTTCGGCGGAACTGACAACACAGATAGCTCTGGTACACTTCGCTACGTTCGCGTAATGCACGGTGGTTTTGAAATTGCACCAGATAACGAACTAAACGGTATTACGTTTGGCGGTGTGGGTTCTGGTACTACTGTTGAGTATGTACAAGTTCACAAAAACGCAGACGACGGTGTTGAGTTCTTCGGTGGTGCAGTAAACGTTAAGTATCTTACGCTAACAGGCATTCAAGATGACTCAGTAGACTGGGATAACGGCTACGTAGGTAAGCTTCAGTTTGTACTTGTTAAGCACGCTGAAGATAACTCTGATGCTAACCGCGCAATTGAAGGCGACGGTGACGGCGGCGACGGCACAGCGTTCTCTAACCCTATGGTTGCTAACATGACTATCATTGGTAACGAGTTCGACACTGCTGATGCAGACTCTGAAGGTGTTCTACTTCGCGACCAAACTAATGCACAACTTTACAACTTTGTTGTAACTGGTCCAGCGGGTATGGGTGAGTGTTTTGAAGCCGACTTAAGCGATGGCGATACTACGCTACTTGCTAACATGGATGGTACCAACACGCCTCAGCTTACTTTTGAAACATCTGTACTAGCGTGTGCTGAAAACATCAAAGACTCTGGCGACTTTAGTCAAGAAGATTGGTTCACTGCGCAGGCAGGTAACAGCCTACTTGATAACACTGCAACAGTACTTAACGGTATTTACACAGTAGATGCAACAGTAGCGACTGACGTATCGACGCTAGACAGCTTCTTCTCTTCAGTAGACTTTATCGGCGCAGTTAAAGACGCTGATAACGACTGGACTGCGGGATGGACTGTTGGTCTTGAATAAGACTCAGTTCGCATAGCTAAAAACAAGCAAGTGCGTTGCAAAAGTGGCGCACTTGCTTTTAAGTTTGTAAAACACGAATAATTATCGTGAAAGTATTCCTTTCTAAAGAGGTTCATCATGAACAGACCTGCTAACAGGTTTCTTCTAAAGCCCATTAGCTTAGCCGTTGCAGCAAGCATTTTGTTTCCAACGACTATAGCCAACGCTCAATCAAACGAAGAAGAAGTGATTGAGGAAGTTGTCGCTTCCGGTACGCGCTTAAAAGGTACCGCGACAGCAGTAATGGAAGAACGTAAAAATCAAGCCTTCGTAGCTGACATCATGGGTGCTGAGCAGATAGCTCGTACTGGTGACAGTGACGCTGCGGGCGCACTTCGCCGTGTAACTGGTCTAACACTTGTAGATGGTCGTTTCATCTATGTTCGTGGCCTTGGTGAGCGTTACTCATCAACACAATTAAACGGCGCAATCGTGCCAAGCCCAGATCCAACGCGTAACGTTATCCCTCTCGACTTGTTCCCGTCGAGCATTATCGAAAGCCTTGCGGTTCAGAAATCGTATTCACCATCTATGCCCGCGGCATTCGGTGGTGGTAACGTAAATATCCGATTGAAATCTATACCTACACAGCGTGTTTTCAACGTATCGGCTGCGGTTGGTATCGATACGGAAAACTCTGGTGATGTGTTAGATTATGCTGGTGGTGGACGCGATTGGACAGGTGAAGACGACGGTACTCGTGGCGTTTCAGCAGCTATTCAAGAACGTTGGGATTCAAAAAATTTCTTAGACGATCTTGAGCCAGAAGAAGCATTAGAACTATTCAAAGGTGTTAATAGAGAATACGGGCTAGAAAGAGAGTCTGCCGATCCTGACATGCGCGTTAATGTCACTTATGGTGACAGCTATGATTACGATGACGACTGGCGCTTTGGCTTTTTGGTAACTTCACGTTATTCAGCCCAAACCCGCTCTTCTGAAGAATACGAGCTACAAGACCCTGACTTAGTCGGCGATGACATTATCAATGTACGCTTCTTTGATGATATCCAAGGTACAGAGCAAACGGTGACTTGGTCTTCACTATTAACACTAGGTGTAGACTATAACCGTCAACATCGTATTGATTATAGCCTTATCGTGCTAAACGATACGCGCGACGAAATCCGCGAGATGTTCGGTAATACTGAAAACCTGAACCAAGCAGAAGGCTTGCGTATTAGAGATATTGATGTTCAGTACGAAGAACGCTCGCTATATACCAATCAACTTAAAGGCCAGCATACAATCCCAGAGCTAAACTTCATGGGTATTGACTGGACATACTCATTAGGCCGCTCGGTACGCTATGCGCCAGGTAACTTCAATGCACGCTTCGTTATGGAAGATGTGAATGAAGATGGTATTTTTGACGATGAAAACGAAATCTTCTTATCTGATGCACAAACTGCTGCTCGTTATACTTTCCAAAATCTTCACGACCGCTTGGAGAACTTTGGCTATAACGTGACTTACCCGATGACAATGGGTAAGTGGGAAACTGAGTACAAAGTGGGTGCAAGCTTTGTAACCAAAACTCGTACTGCAGAAAACCGCCGTTTCGATATCAATACGTTAGGTGTTGAAGACCGTTCAATATTAGATGGTAACGACTTTAGCGAAATCTTCAGCGACAGCGTTTTAGACACCCTGTCTTTGTCTAGCCGACCTATCATTCGTGATACGACTATTGCTGGTGATGACTATGTAGCGGGTCAAAAAATTGATGCGTACTATCTAGAAGCTGATTTCTTCTATGACAACAAGTGGCGTTTCACTGGTGGTGCCCGTTATGAAGACTTCCGTCAGGTAGTGGCGCCATTGGATCCGCGAACAAACCAATTTGACTTGAGTGATGAAGCAGATCGTTCACAGCTAGCGTTTCAAGAAGACGGGTTTTATCCAGCGCTTGCTGTAACTTACTTCTTAGAAGACGATATGCAGTTAAGAGCGAGCATCGGTCAAACAGTTGTGCGTCCTGATCTTCGTGAAGTGTCATCAGCAACTTACCTAGACCCATTAACTAACTTCCCGATTGCAGGTACACCTGGTGTAAGCACAACAGATATCATTAACTATGATTTACGTTGGGAATGGTACCGTGAAGCAGGCAACAACGTATCGGTAGGCTTATTCTACAAAGACATGGAAGCGCCAATTGAATCGGTACAGTCTCCAGCTCAGGATGGTCCACCGCTAATTCGTATTGCTAACGCAGAATCTGGTGAGGTTTATGGTGTCGAAGTTGAATTCCTACAAGATTTGGCCTTTATTGGTGACGGTATCTGGGACAACTTGTTTACTACAGGTAACATCACTGTCAGTGATTCTGAAATCGTATTAGATCGTCAGAATATTGTTGAGCAAACCGGTGTTTCTGCGGCGATTACTAATGTTGAGCGTCGTATGACGGGTCACTCTCAGTATGTACTTAACATGCAGTTGGGTTATGACTCAGATAACGGTGAACACTCTGCCTCACTCGTCTACAACGTATTTGGTGAGCGTATTCTAATTCCGGGTATCGACGGTTTCGACGATAACTTCGAACAACCATTCCATTCACTTGATATGGTGTACAACTATTACCCAGACTTTAATAGCACTGTCACATTACGCGTTCAAAATATTCTAGGTGAAGATCGTGAAATTGAATTCAATGATACGTTGCTTAGGTCGGAGACAAGGGGTACAGGTATTAGGTTGTCATATAAATATGACTTCTAAACCTTAACTTATTACAAAGGCCGCTAACCAGCGGCCTTTTTTATGTGCAATAGATGACACTTTTGGTCTATTTATGACAGTTTCGTAATAAAACTGTCACAGAAAACTCCTATCCTACGCGCAGAAATTTATAGTCGGACAAAACCGATTTCTTTTAACTTTAAAGGTTTGAATGTATGAAGCTTATCAATGCCTTGCTTGTAGCAGGTGCGCTAGCAGCGACACCCGTGCTTGCACAAGACGATGAAGTCTTAAAACCCGTTGTCGATGAGGCAGCGAAAATAAACGAGTCAGCGGCGAAATCGCAAGAAAAGATTAACGGTATTACCGACCAAATCGACAGCAAACTTCAACAGTTCAAAACATTGATGAAAGAAATCGAAGGCCTTGAGGTTTATAACACTCAGCTTCGTAAGCAAATCAATAACCAAGAACAAGAAATGGCAGATCTAAACGCTGCTATTGATGAAGTATCTGTTGTTGAGCGTCAAATCACACCACTAATGATGCGCATGATTGACGGCCTAGAGCAGTTTGTTGCGCTAGACGTACCTTTCCTTCCTGAAGAGCGCGCAAATCGCGTAGCTGACCTTCGCGCCATGATGGATCGTGCCGACGTTGCAGCGTCTGAAAAATTCCGTCGCGTAATGGAAGCGTATCAGGTAGAGATGGACTACGGCCGCACTATGGAAGCGTACAGCGGTATTCACACAATTAACGGTCAAGAGCGTGACGTTGAGTTCCTACGCCTTGGTCGTACAGCGCTAATTTATCAAACACGTGATGCAAGCATGCAGGGTGTTTGGAACAAGCAAACTCGTCAGTGGGAAGAGCTTGATAGCAGCTACCGTACACAAATTACAAAAGGTCTGCGCATGGCGAAGAAGCAACTTGCACCAGACTTGCTAATGCTGCCAGTGGCAATTACAGACTAAGAGGTTGATGAGAATGTTTAACACAGTAAAACGTATCGCTGTTGGTCTAGCAGCCCTTAGCATCAGCGTTGGTGCTTTCGCACAAAGCGACCGTGCCATGGACTTAGACGCACTTCTTAAGCAACTAGAAGAAGGTCAGTTCGCACAGTCTCAGCAAAACAAACAGCGTGAGCGTGATTTCCAAGCGCAACGTGCAGAGCAAGATCGCATTCTTCGCGAAACTCGTGAGAAGCGCGACCAGATGCTTGCGCAATCTGAAAAGCTTGAAACTCAGTTCGAAGAAAACGAATTCAAACTAGCAGATCTTAACGGTGCACTAGACACACGTCTTGGTTCACTTAAAGAGCTATTCGGTGTACTTCAGCAAATCGCTGGCGACACCAAAAACAAATTCTATAACTCAGTGGTTTCTGCACAAATCCCTGGCCGTGCTGACTTCCTTGATAAAATGGCACAAGATATGGGTTCAAGCTCAAAACTTGCATCAATTGAAGAAATTGAGCGCGTTTGGTTTGAAATGCAGCGTGAAATGACTGAAGCCGGCAAAGTAACTACGTTCAAGACAGACGTTGTTGAAGCTGGCGGTGAAAAAGTGAATAAGTCTGTTGTTCGCGTAGGTCCTTTTGCACTTGTTGCTGATGGTAAATACCTAGAATACAACGGTGTAACAGGTACGGTGTCTGAACTTGTACGTCAGCCTGCTGACCGTTACATGGACTCTGCTGCTGAACTACAAGCATCAAGCGGTGAATTAGTACAGTTCGGTATCGACCCAACGGGTGGTTCAATCCTAGGTCTTCTTGTTCAAGCGCCTAACCTTCAAGAGCGTGTAGAGCAGGGCGGCGTAGTAGGTTACATCATTCTTATCGTTGGTGCGTTCGGTCTTCTACTTGCCCTTGAGCGTCTTGTAACGCTGTCGCTTATTCGCATGAAAGTGAACAAGCAACTTAAGAGCAAAGAAGTTAACACTAACAACCCGCTTGGCCGTGTACTTAAAGTACGTGACGAGCACCCAGACGCTGACGTTGAAGCGCTTGAACTTCACCTTACAGAAGCGATTTTAGGCGAAGTGCCTAAGTTAGGTCGTAACCTGACTATCATTAAGATTATTTCTGTTGTAGCACCGCTTATGGGTCTACTAGGTACGGTAACCGGTATGATTAACACCTTCCAGGCTATTACCTTGTTTGGTACAGGTGACCCGAAACTGATGGCAGGTGGTATTTCAACTGCACTTGTAACAACGGTACTAGGTCTAGTTGTAGCGATTCCAATGACACTGCTTTATGCAATGCTTAACACACGTTCTAAGAACATTGTGTACATCCTACAAGAACAGGCGTCTGGCGTAATTGCAGAGCGCGCTGAGCGAGGCTAATCATGATCGAGTTTCTAGAAGCAATTCGCGATTTCACAGAAACGGGTGGCCAGGTTCTCCTGGTCATCGGTCTGCTGATATTCGTTATGTGGCTTTTGATCCTCGAGCGTGCGATGTATCTGATGGTTTGGCACAAGCAAGCCAAGAAAGAAGCGATAGCAATGTGGACAGCACGTGCCGATCGCTCTTCTTGGTTCGCAGAGCAGGTTCGTCAGAAAACAATTTCACAGTTAACCATGCGCCTAAACGGCAGCATCCCAATTATCCAGTCACTGGTTGCGCTTTGTCCGCTGCTAGGCTTGATGGGAACGGTTACCGGTATGATTGAAGTGTTCGATGTAATGGCAATTGCGGGCTCAGGTAATGCTCGTTCAATGGCCTCAGGTGTATCGAAAGCCACTATCCCCACAATGGCGGGCATGGTTGGCGCACTTTCAGGCGTATTCGCCGCTACCTGGTTAACTCGTATGGTGAAATCAGAACGCACGCATCTTGAGGATGCATTGATTATTCAACGTTAATGCTAGCTAAGCGTTAAGGTAAGGTATTTATTATGAAGCAGCACTTTCAAAACTTAGTCGATGAAGAAGAAGCAGCCATCGACATGACGCCCATGCTGGACGTTGTATTTATCATGTTGATCTTCTTTATTGTGACTGCGTCATTTGTGAAAGAAGCGGGTATCGATGTTAACCGTCCAGAAGCAGCAACTGCTGTGAAAAAGGACCGCGCTAATATCCTTATCGCTATTTCAGATAAAGGCGAAATTTGGATTAACAAACGCCGTATCGACGTTCGCGCAGTACAAGCGAACATTGAGCGTCTTCGCGCAGAAAACCCACAGGGTTCTGTTGTAATTCAGGCTGACAAAAAAGCCACAACAGAAACACTGATTAAGGTTATGGACGCGTCGCGAGCCGCTGGCGTTTACGATGTTTCGATTGCAGCCCAAGAGCAATAAATCATGCCACGATATTTAATCGCATTTGTTATTTCCCTTGCGATCACGTTAGGCCTGTTCTTCTTGATGCAATCGCTTATCAAGATGGGTGGCAGCGCACTAACTGAGCCGCCTAAGGGAAGCGTGCTTGACTTCGTAAGGGTTAAGCAGGATGAACAGGTTGAGAAAAAAGATCGTAAGCCGAAGAAGCCACCTAAGCCTGAAGAGCCGCCACCGCAAATGGAGCAGCCTCAAATGGACTCACCTTCTCCAGATGCAGAAGGAACGTCGATGGACTTTGGTGCTGAAGTCGGAGACGACATCTCGCTAGAAGGCGGGTTGGCCCTTGAATCCGGTGACGGTGAATATCTTCCTATCGTTAAGGTTGCGCCAGTATATCCACGACGTGCACTTCAACGGGGTATTGAAGGTTTCGTTATTGTTGAATTTACAGTAACTAAGCAAGGCGCAGTACGCGACCCAATTGTTGTTGAAGCTAACCCTTCAGGTATTTTTGAACAAGCGGCGATTGATGCGGCAATGAAGTTCAAATATAAGCCTCGGGTAGTAAATGGCGAAGCAACAGAAGTGTCTGGTGTACAAAACCGTATTACGTTCCAAATAGACGGGTAACAGATCATGATGAGAAAACAGACGAATACATTGCTTAGTGCACTGGCGTTTGCATTTGCATCGGCCACAGTATCTGTACCTACTATGTTCATTGCTTCTAACGCAATAGCGCAAGAGGCTGAGCAGCAAGACGGACAAGAGATAAAAGCTAGCGATAAGCAAACCCGTCGGGTTCCAACGCTTCGCGGCAAAGTCTACGAGCAACTAGCCCGTGCACAAACGGCAGCAGATGAAGCTGGCGATGTAGAAGAAGCTATTTCCATTTTGAAAGAAGTGGAAGATAAGTCTCACTCTATGAACGCTTACGAAAAAGCCATGATGTACAACTTTTTCGGCTTCATTTATTACAACAACGAAGACTATGCAAAAGCGTTGGAGTCGTTTGCCAAGGTAGTAGAGCAACAGCCTATCCCTGAAAAGTTCGAAATGACTACACTTTTCAGTTTAGCGCAGCTTAACCTTATGCAGGGTAATTACGATGAGACGATCACCTACTTAGAACGCTGGGAAAGTCTTAATGCTGGCCCTGTGCCGGTGAAAAACAAAGTGATAAAGGCTCAAGCGTACTACCAGAATAAGCAGTACGAGCAAGCCTCAACGTGGATTTCAGAAGCGGTTGCCGATCACGAAGCGGAAGGCATGATCCCTGACGAAGGCTGGTTAATACTTCAGCGTGCTATTTTCTATGAACTCAAGCAGCCTGAGAAGGTTAAAGACGTTCTGGTTAAAATGGTGAAGCTGTTTGACGAGCCTAAGTATTGGATCCAGCTAGCCGGTATGTACGGTGAGCTAGGCGAAGAGCGCAAGCAGTTAGCCATCATGGAAACCGCTTATCAACGCGGGTTTGTTAATACGTCAGCTGACGTGTTTAACATGGCACAGCTTTATTACTATCACCGTGTACCTTACAAAGGTGCTAAGTTGATGGAGCAGGCGATGAACGACGGTGTGCTTGAGAAAAACTTGCGCAACCTTAAGTTCTTAGGTCAAAGCTGGTCGCTTGCCAAAGAGCAAGACAAAGCCATTCCAGTGATGATGCAAGCGGCTGAACTGTCTGAAGACGGTGAGTTAGATGCACAGTTAGCACAAATTCTTCTTAACGAAGAGCGCTTTGACGATGCAATCGCTGCGGCAGACCGTGCGGTTGAAAAGGGCGATTTGAGAAATCCTGGTTTGGTTTACCTGATTAAAGGCATGGCACTTTACAACAAGAAGCAATATGCCCTTGCGCTTAATCAGCTAGCTGAAGCAGAAAAGCATCAGAAAAGTCGTGCTATGGCACAGCAGTGGAAGCAGTTTGTGCAGGGCGAAAAACGTCAGGCAGACGCCATTGCAGCTGAGTTAGGTACGAGTTAAGTACCGTACTTTCGTTAATACTCCATTTAACAGGGTCGAATAATATTCGACCCTTTTTGTATTGAAAGTGTGAATAATCAAGGTAATAAATTAGAGAGCGAGGCCATTTTCCCCTCGGCTTCTAGCTGATTCCAATAGCGCTTAGTGTTTAAAATATCGTCTTTTATCGATAGAAAGCGATCGACCAAATCTGGGTCAAAATGCGCGCCAGAGCCCTCTTCGATATAGGCAAAGGCATCATCGTCGTCCCACGCTTTTTTATAAGGTCTCTTCATGGTGAGGGCATCGAAAACGTCAGCGATAGCCACTATGCGCGCACTTTCCAGAATAACACTTCCTTTCAACCCTTGAGGATAGCCAGAACCATCCCACTTCTCATGATGGCAAAGTGCAATTTCAGCGGCAAGGTTAAATAGCGGTGTATCGCTTTGCGACAGAATTCTGTGCCCTATTTCAGCGTGAGAGCGCATAATTTCCATTTCGCTTAAGGTTAAACGACGCGGCGCTTTTAGTATGGCATCCGCAATGCCAATTTTACCCGTGTCATGCATGGGCGCTGCTTGAGCTAGTAAACTAGCGTTTGTGACAGACCACCCGTGAGCGAGGGCCAGACATTGGCTATAAGCTGCCATGCGCCATATGTGGTGGCCTGTATCTGTATCATTATAGTGACCCGCGGCAGCTAACATGCTGATGGCGCTTTGTTGGCTCTTGCTTAGTTCTTCAGTACGTTCTACTACCATATTCTCTGTCACTCTCATTTGATTAGCCAGACTTATATGGGTTTTAACACGGGCCAGAGTGATACTCGGTGAAACGGGTTTGGTGATATAGTCAACCGCACCCAGTTTAAACCCTTTCTCTTCGTCTTGCCCTTGTGTTAATGCAGTAATAAAAATAATGGGAGTACGACTGAGAGTTTCATCGGATTTAAGTTTTTTGCACACTTCAAACCCGTCCATACCTGGCATCATTATATCGAGCAAAATGAGGTCGGGAGTAAACTGTTTAGCTATTTTAAGTGCAACTGACCCTGATGACGCCACTTTTACATCGTAATAAGGGGTTAATATTCCCAGCAGTATGTCAATATTTGCCGGTTCATCATCAACAACCAATATGCTGAATCTGTGTTCTTTACTATGATGATTATTCATCGGTGATATCGCCTATAAGTTGCGTAATAACCTCTTGAGCACTCTCGAAATCATAAACAGTCGCAAGCTGTTTTAGTCGGTTAATTTTATGCGCATATACAGACTCGCTGTAGTTAGCTGCTAATGAATTTATGTATTCAACAGCTTTGGCATCATAAGCTTTAAGTGCATCTTCTACGTTACGTAACCTTGATAGCAGTGTTTCTGTATCTAGCTTGTAATCGCTTTGGTCAGTGGCAGCGCTACTCTTATCAATACTGTGAGCAATTAAGCGCAGCGTTGCGTCTAACTGATAAGATAATTGAGTAACCTGCTTAGCGTTAACGGCTTCAGGTCTTTCCCGCGTTTCAATAAGCGGGAGTAAACTTTGCTCAAGTGTTGTAGCACCAATTAGCTGGGCGTCTTTAAGCAACGTACTCAACAGTTGAGAGGAATTGTCTTGCGCATGGAAAATATCAAGTAACTCAGACATAACGCTACGTTGGCTGTAAGTTTTGTAAAATGTAAGCATAGACGAGACAAATTCATCCATTGCGTTCGTAGGATTTATTTCTACGTAGCCGGAATGAATATGGCTGTCGATAGTATGAATGATTTCATCAGCAGTAGCGGGCTTTACTAAGTGTTGGCACATCCCCGTGATCAGCGCCTTTTCTGAAGCCTTCGGTGATTCGTCGGCGCTCAACGCAATAATTGGCGTAAACCACCCGTCTCTTTGTGTGAGTTGTTCGGCGACTTCATAGCCCGATATGCCTAGTAAGTAGCAATCTAGGAGTATGGCGTCAAATCTCGTTACCTCACACAAGGAAAGGGCCTGTTCACCGGACGAGGCGGTTACCACGTTCATACCCAGGTCAGACAGTATCTGTTGACTTATTTCCACACTGATAGGATCGTCGTCTACCACAAGCACTTGTTTGTTTAGAAGACGCCTTGTTCGCCATTTTTTGCTTTCAAGTCCTTCAGTGGTTCGCTTTCTCAATAATAATTGGTGAGGAGATAGCGCAGAAATGAGCTCGGTATCGGTAAACGGTAGTTCAATGATACTAGTGTTAGATGGAAGTGAGCTCCCCATTCTTTTTTGTACGTCTTGCTTATTAAAGGGGCTGATCAAAATATTAAAATTCAGCGCCTTGTATTCACCAAATTGTAGGTGTTTGATAAAGCTGTTCCAGCTTTGCTCATCGTGTGGCAAAAATACAATGGTTTGAGCAGCCTTGGTCGGTAATAAACCGTCCGCTTGGTCGACTATCTGGCAATGAATATTGTGTCGGCTCAATGTTGCGGCAAGAATTTCACACCCTTCACGGACGCTTTCGTGTGTTTGAATACACAATACTTTGTCAGGAACCGATACGGGTAACTGTGGGGGTGTACCTTGCTCCTCATCTGCACAAACAGGCAATGAAAATGAAAAGCAACTTCCTTCTCCTACCTTACTTTCAAGTGTTAATTCGCCACCCATGAGTTCGACCAGCCGCTTGCAGATGGCGAGCCCCAGGCCCGTACCGCCATATTCTCTTGAAATTGAGGCATCTGCTTGAACAAAAGCCTTAAATAGCTTCGATTTTACCTCGTCACTAATACCCATGCCGGTGTCGGACACGCTGAACATTAGCTGATTATTGTGCTTTTCAATTAATAGAATAACGAGTCCAGTGGCGGTAAATTTAATAGCATTACTTAAAAGGTTAAGCAGTACCTGGTAAATCTTCTCACTGTCGCCGTGACATTCGGTGTTGGTATTGCAACGAATATCGAACAGAAGTTGAAGTTGCTTCTGCTGCGCTTTGACCTGAAACACTTGTGCAAGCTTGTCGATGGTTTTTGTTAGTGTGAATGGTTCATCGACAATGTCTATTTTGTTAGCTTCTACTTTGGAAAAGTCGAGAATACTGTTTATCAAGTCCAAAAGCGCTGTTGAGCTGCGCTGAACTTTCTCTAAGTACTGCTGGCGCTGCTCATTGTCTTTAGATTCGAGAGCTAAGTGAGTAAGGCCGATAATGGCGTTCATCGGCGTTCTAATTTCGTGACTCATTGTGGCTAGGAAGTCACTTTTAGCTTTGTTAGCACTTTGAGCTTCGTCATAGGCTTTATGGAGCTTTTGCTCAACGGCTTTTTGGCCACTTATATCGTTAAATACACCAACATGCCCATCTGGGGTTCCATGCTTATCGAGTAAGGGCACGGCAACTATTGATATGGGAAAAAGGCGTCCGCGCTTATCAGTGAAGAAATCTTCGTACGATGTGTATGACTGTCCGCTCCTGATGGTGAGATTGACGGGGCGCTGTTCTCTTGGAAGCAGGGTGCCATCTCCTTTTTGATAGTGGACCGTATCGTGAAAGCGTCTCCCTTCTAACTCCTCGAGCGTCCAGCCTAACAACTTGGATGCAGCTGGGTTAAGAAACTGTGTTTTGCCTTTGCCATCCACGGCATATACGCCTTCGCCAATACTGTCTGTAATACTTTGATGGAAAGCGCGGTCGTCTTTGAGTTTTCTGGCTAAACGCTTTTGCTCAGAAATATCGGTACAAATAACGACAAGCCTGCTTACCCGTTTATCAAATTCAACGACGGGCACCACAGTGGCGAATACGGTCCATGGCATATTGGTTTTTGTGTAACTATTAAGCTCACCTTGCCAAAGCTCTCCTTTAACTAGCGACCTTACTATTTCGATTTGTTCCTCAATAGAGATATTGTCTACGCGGAAAATGGACGTATTATTTCCGATAAGCTCATCGCGAGAATAGCCAGACAGTTGGCAACACTTATCGTTTGCGGTCAGCAATGTTCCCTTCAGATCGATCGTAGCCACTATCCCATGCTTATCCATTGCCCTGCGTTGCAGGATTAGCTCATTATTTGCTTCTTTCTGCTCGCTAATCAGCTCAAACATTAAAGACGACAAATCGGAGAGGTTAGTGAACTCTTCGTCGATAAGCGGCTTATTTCTTTCATTGAGCAACTGATTGACTGCTAGCCTGAGGGTTTCAACAACCTTCTGCTGGTCGTTGTATTCCTGACGAATTCTTTTGTTTACTTCAATGAGCTCTTCGGAGCTTATCTGTAAGCTTCTATCTCTGAGTTTAATGTCTCTTTCATGGAAGGCGTACGCTTCTTCGATACGAGGTATAAGCTTTGCTAAGCCCTGCTTAATGTTTGTATCACTTAAGTTGTTCGAGCTTTGTTTCTCTGAAGTAAGGCTTTCAAGCCAAAGCTCTATGGGCAGTTTGTCGTCAATATTAAATGCCCGTCTTAGCTGTCGCTCTAACAACAAATTCAAGGTTTTTCCCTTAACAACATAATGGTGAGTGTTTGATTGTGTAATTCACAGTGAGAGGTGTTGGATGATGGGCTAACTTCGCCGTAGGAGTAAAAGCCAGCAATACTGGTATTCTTAGGCAATCTGCGACCGATTTCCTCAATCTCTTCTTCGACTCGGTCGCCCATGACCAGCTTGCGTCCTATGCAGCTAGTAACAAGTGCCAACGATTGAGATTCACCCGACTTGATGGTTTTTGAGAGGGGAGAAATAGCCTCAAGCGCACCGCTTATAAGGTCATCTGTTGACGCGTGCATCAAACGCAAATATTGGTTTTCATTAACTTCGCCCGCCAATATTAAGCTTTTTGCTTCTTCGTCAATGCCCAGAATAGTTCTTATAATTCCAGTAGGAGTACCGGCCTCGTTAAGCACTTCGAAAGGAAATAGAAGCCCGCTAGCAGGCAAGTCCCTGGCATATTCACCCAAATAGTTTTTATAGATATCCAAGGCTGGTTTATTGTCTAATGCGAACAGTTCATTCGCCTTGGCAGAGCTCACACTTCTGGCGGGGCCAAAAGAACGCCAACCGCCATGAGCACTATATTCGAATGAAAGCTGGTCTCCATAAAATGCGACTGCCACAACGCTTCTGGTACTTACTCCGTGGTTGTGCATAACGAAAGTTTGCTCGAACGAACCATTGTCACCCGCAAGCCCTCCGCTAATACTTACGCCTTCAGGTAAGTTCTCGGTTAACCCTTCAATGAGGGCTGAGCCATTAATGTCGATGCCCGGGGCAAGTAAGTATATGCCTTTCAGGCCGTTTTTATCGATTTTGCTTAGCAGCGCAGCGCCTGCATCGTTGGAGTGCTGCATATCGGCAAGGTGTGTTTCGTACACCTTCACCTGAGCGTTAGATTCGAAGCGGATCGCACAAATGGAAATACAAGATTCAAGAACTCTTGTCCCAGATATCTCGCCTGCCGTGCTACACCCAATCATATTAGGACAAACATCTTTAAGGGTAGTGTAGAGTTGTTCTTGTTCAAAAAAGGACGCTGACGCAAACGCAATAAGTAGCGAGGGAGAAAAGGCTTTTAGCGCCGCACTCTCCGATTTTAACTCATCTAAATTGTCAAAAAATAGTGTCTTGGAAATCATGGCAAAAAGAGAATATGTGCGACTTATCTAAGTTATAGTAAGAGCTGCACTTTTTTACAATTCTTAGCCGTCATCCTTTGGTAGCAATAAACTGATTTTTAACGTAAAACGCCGTCGCCAGAGGAGCCCTAGCGACGGCTTAGTAGTTACGCCGAACGAAGCTCTCTGCGCAAAATCTTGCCAACGGTAGATTTTGGAAGTTCTTCTAATATCGTAATCGACTTCGGTATTTTGTAATTGGTGAGGTGCTGCTTACAAAAATCGACAACGTCCTGTGTAGAGACTTCATTTGAAACCGTGATGAAAGCACACACTCGTTCACCGGTTTTTTCATCAGGTTTACCCACCACCGCTGCTTCCATCACGCTTGGGTGTGAAGTAAGTACATCTTCAATCTCGTTAGGATAAACATTAAACCCAGAGACAATAATCATGTCTTTTAATCGGTCTACAATTTTAATAGCGCCAGATTCCGTGCGAATTCCAATGTCTCCGGTTTTAAAGAAGCCGTCGGGAGTCATCACTTTGGCTGTTTCGTTATCTCGGTTCCAGTAACCCAGCATTACCTGTGGGCCACGTACTGCAATCTGCCCTGATTCACCATTTGCAACAGGTTTATCAGAACTATCTAATAACGCCACTTCAGTGCCTTCAAGTTCAAGACCCACGGTTCCAATTTCTTCTTTACCTGGAATATTGAACGACACAACCGGGGCGGTTTCAGATAATCCATATCCTTCAGTTATGGTGTTGCCAGTGACGTCTCGCCAAATGGAAACTGCAGCTTGTGTAAGGGCGGTGCCACCAGACATGGTGAGATGCAATTTAGAAAAGTCCAGTTTTCCAAATTCAGGGTGTCGACCAAGGCCTACAAATAGGGTGTTGATACCCATGAATGCTGAAATTTTGTGGGGCTTAAGCGTTTGTATAAAACCGTCTATATCACGAGGATTTGGAATAAGAATAATATGCGTACCTTTCGCAAAAAGTGCCATCATGCCTACGGTGAATGCGTATATATGATAAAGCGGGAGCGGGCATACCAAGACTTCTTCACCATCTTTAAAGCCTTCACCAATGCGGTCAAGCATCTGAATACAGTTAGCCAACACATTCTTGTTACTTAATGCTGCGCCCTTAGATACACCTGTTGTACCTCCGGTATACTGGAGCATGGCAAGATCATCTAAATCAATAGTTGGGCGCTCGAATGAAGGAAGGGTATCTCCTATTTCAACCGCTTTTGTGAAAGAGACAGTGCCATCGAGTTGAGGAGCAGAGCTAGGGTCGAGAAGTTCTGTAGCTGAAGTAGTGACAACGGTTTCGATGCTTGTGTCATCTTTTATACTTGTAAACTTGGGAAGCAAATCTCCAAGAATGACCAAGGCTTTTGCTCCGCTATCAGTAAATTGGTGTTTCATTTCGCGCTCGGTATAGAGCGGGTTTGTGTTAACCACTACAAGGCCAGCGCGCAGCGCCGCATACACCACGATAGGGTTTTGAATTAAATTAGGAAGCTGTATAGCGACTTTAGTGCCAGGTGAGAGTTTTGCCTCGTGTACAAAGTAGCGTGCTAATGCTGATGACTTACGGTCTATTTCAGCAAACGTAAGAGTTTGCCCAAGTGCCGTATACGCAGGCCTGTCGGAGAACTTTTGCAAAACGCCTTCAATATAGTCGGCTAAACAGGTCACGTTATCGGGATAAGTTATCATGTTGCTTGTTCCTAGTAAGGCAAAGTGGAGTAGTTGTTTGTACCTTACATTAGCAAACTTAACTTTTCATTTACATCTGTGTTAGGTTATTAAGCATTATAATTTTCACTTATTAATTGTTTGTATAACTATTACTTAAGTAGCTGTATACCCCGCCGGCACAAATACCTGCACAGCATTGAGCCAAAAGGCCAAGAGTGGAACGTGCGCCTGCGATAAGCGTTACATTTAATATGGGCTGCATGGCCAAGAGCATTAGAAGAAAAGACAATCCTCCTGCGCTCGTGAAAAGCGTAAATCGAATGCTAGACAAACGCTGCTTTGAAATACGAGAACCCGTGCGGTTAACGATAAAGTGAGTTATTAGAAATGCCAGCAACAAGGTGGCAGCAATAATAACGCCATAGGTAGGTAAGAGACCGAGTAGGTCATGCCATATCATGAATAACCAATCGTTAAGGGTTAACTTAACTTCAATGCGCAACAGCCCAATTAAAACAGCACTAGAATGAAACACACTTGCCAGCAAAAAGCCGACAGCCCATGATGGGATAAACTGGAAGATAGCGCGTCGTATTAGGTTGTTCATGCTTTATAGTCCGAGATCTGATGAACAATGCATTACATAACGAGTAACAAAGCTCAGCGGGGTCTATTTATGTTTAGTGAGGCAATAGGGTATACCTTAGTATGATAAATAAAAGAGGACAATCATAATGAAGTCATGGCGTGCATTTTATAGTCTATTGGTGTTGGCTTCATGGGGAGGTGCGCTGTCACCTGCGTTTGCCTCAAACACTACTGCTGCTGTTGTTTCTGAGAATGCCCCCTCTAAAAGCACAAGCACACAGCAAGTTGATGTTGAGAAGTTTGCTCAGCAAGTAGTAACCGAGGATGTTATTGCTTCACTACTGTTTCCAAAGGCCATAGCAACCGTAATAGACAAGTCGCAATCAAAGACCCACATACTGATAGTAACCCGAGACGGTGAACTGGTAATTGTCGATAATAAAGGGGAAAGTAAGCGATTTCCCTTGATGCTCGATAACTTGTATACCAAAGGGCAGGGAGGCGTTCTAGACATTCTCATCCCTTCGCAATTCCCTGATGACAGTACTGTGTTACTAAGCTACTCCAAAGGCAGTGATAGCGCCAATCGCCTTGCTGTAGTGAAAGGTCAGCTTTCCCTTACTTCTGGTATAACCAATCTTCAGCCCGTTTTAGAAGTGGCACAAACCAAAGACACGCCTGTCCACTATGGTGGAAAGCTACTTCAACTTGGGGGGAGCGCCTTAGGCGCAACACACGGGTTTTTGGTCACGACAGGAGATGGCTTTGATTATCGGGAGCAAGCGCAAGTTATAAGTTCGCAGCTTGGGAAAGTGTTGGGATTTACGATAGACGGCGAGCCGTTAGTTAATCATCCTTTTCCTGAAAATCCGTTCATTTTTACCGTTGGACACCGCAACCCTCAAGGGCTTGTACAGGGCAACAATGGCCAGATATTTTTGCATGAGCACGGACCGGATGGTGGCGATGAAGTGAACCTTCTTCAACAGGGCGCCAACTATGGTTGGCCCATCGTTACGCTTGGGAAAGACTATTCAGGCGCTAGGATCTCGCCTTTTACAACCTACCCCGACATGACGGATCCCATCGTAAACTGGACACCGTCCATCGCACCCTCGTCTATGCTTTACTATACCGATTCTCAGTACCCCATGTTGACCAACAGCTTACTTGTCACCAGTTTAAAGGCGAAAGCGCTGTATGTAGTTAAGGCAGTGTCGAACGCCTATACTTCTTCAAGGGTTTTCGATGAATTGGGCGAGCGGTTACGAGATATTGCAATTGACCATAACGGGAACATTCTTCTTTTAACTGACGGCGAGAATGCCAGGGTGATTAAACTGTCGCCAAAAGAAGATTAAGCATTCAAAAACGCTAAAAATGAAATTTTGTTTCAAAATTGATGGTAATTTGTACTGGTAGCACCATAAATAAAATGAATGTCTGTCATAAGTGCAACACTATTATTTATCTTTATTGGTCAAACCATTCTTACAATTAATGACTATGGTTTTCTAGCACAATAATCATAACCCACTGAAAATTATGGTTTAATTTTTATTTGGATAAAAGGCGCTTTTTTATGCCTTTTGTAACGCCTTCTTTCATTACCATTTTTTAGCGGCGTGATTGCCAGCCTGATTACTTTCAGTCATTACGTAACGGGCAAAAATCGGTTAAAATATCCCTCATTTTTATATGCGTATAGCTAAGACCGACTTAACACTACGCCCAAGTAAAACTAAGACCGAGAGAACTATATGAGTTTGTATTCAGAATATCTGGCAGAGATCGAAACCCGTAAAACGGAACTAGGTCTTAACCCTAAGCCAATTGACAGTGCTGAGCTGCTGTCTGAAATTATTGCTCAAATTAAAGATACAACAAACGAGCATCGCGAAGACTCTCTAAAATTCTTTATCTATAACACGCTACCAGGTACTACACCTGCTGCTGGTGTTAAAGCACAATTCCTAAAAGAAATTGTACTTGGCGAAGAGAAAGTAGAAGAAATTACGCCTGAATTCGCACTAGAGCTGCTTTCACACATGAAAGGCGGCCCGTCTGTAGAAGTGCTATTAGATCTGGCGCTTTCTGACAACGAAGCGGTTGCTAAGCCTGCGGCAGAAGTATTGAAGACTCAAGTTTATCTATACGAAGCTGACACTGAACGTCTAGAAACAGCGTTTAAAGCGGGTAACGCCATTGCTAAAGACGTACTAGAAAGCTACGCAAAAGCGGAATTCTTCACCAAGCTTCCTGAGGTTCCAGAGAAAATTGAAGTAGTAACTTACATTGCTGCTGAAGGTGATATTTCAACTGACCTTCTTTCTCCAGGTAACCAAGCGCACTCTCGTGCAGACCGTGAACTTCACGGCCAGTGCATGATTTCTCCTGAAGCACAGCAAGAAATTGTTGAGCTTGGTAAAAAGCACCCTAACGCCAAAGTAATGCTAATTGCTGAAAAAGGCACAATGGGTGTTGGTTCTTCACGTATGTCAGGTGTGAACAACGTTGCACTATGGGCAGGTGAGCCAACAAGTCCTTACATTCCTTTTGTAAACAAAGCGCCAATTGTTGCTGGTACTAACGGTATCGCACCAATCTTCCTTACTACCGTAGATGTAACTGGTGGTATTGGTCTTGACCTTAAAAACTGGGTTAAGAAAACAGACGAGAACGGCGAAGTAGTTCGCGATGCTAACGGCGACCCAGTGCTAGAAGAAGCTTACTCTGTTGCAACAGGTACCGTACTAACTATCGATACTAAAGCGAAAAAGCTTTACAACGGTTCACAAGAGCTTGCAGACGTGTCTGCATCATTTACTCCTCAGAAAATGGAGTTCATGAAAGCGGGTGGTTCTTACGCAGTAGTATTCGGTAAGCAGCTACAATCTTTCGCAGCACGTACTTTAGGTGTTAAAGCGCCAGCGGTTTATGCACCGTCGAAAGAAGTGTCTCACGAAGGCCAAGGTCTAACAGCGGTTGAGAAAATCTTTAACCGTAATGCAGTAGGCGTAAACTCAGATGCACCGCTTCACGCTGGTTCTGACGTTCGCGTTAAAGTTAACATCGTAGGTTCTCAGGACACTACGGGCCCAATGACTTGCCAAGAGCTAGAGTCAATGGCGGCTTCAACAATTTCTCCAACAGTTGATGGTGCTTACCAGTCGGGTTGTCACACGGCGTCGGTATGGGACAAGAAAGCGCAGGCAAACATTCCTAAGCTAATGTCTTTCATGAACAACTTTGGTGTAATCACTGCGCGTGACCCTAAAGGCGTTTACCACTCAATGACTGACGTTATTCACAAAGTGCTTAACGACATCACAGTAGACGACCGTGCAATTATCATCGGTGGTGACTCGCACACGCGTATGTCTAAAGGTGTAGCATTCGGTGCTGACTCAGGTACGGTAGCGCTAGCGCTTGCGACAGGTGAAGCGGCAATGCCAATTCCAGAGTCTGTGAAAGTTACCTTTAAAGGTAAAATGAAAGAGCACATGGACTTCCGTGACGTGGTTCACGCTACTCAAGCGCAAATGCTTAAGCAGTTCTCTGGCGAGAACGTGTTCCAAGGTCGCGTAATTGAAGTACAAATTGGTACGCTATTAGCAGACCAAGCGTTCACATTCACTGACTGGTCTGCAGAAATGAAGGCGAAAGCGTCAATCTGTATCTCTAACGACGAGACAATGATTGCGTCACTTGAGCTTGCGAAGAGCCGTATCCAGATTATGATTGACAAGGGCATGGACAACGAAGCGAAAATGCTTCAGGGACTTATTGACCTTGCTGACAAGCGTATCGCTGAAATCAAGTCGGGTGAAGAGCCAGCGCTTGCACCAGATGACAACGCTAAGTACTACGCAGAAGTGGTTATCGACCTAGACCAAATCGATGAGCCAATGATTGCTGACCCAGACGTAAACAACGAAGACGTATCTAAGCGTTATACCCACGACGTTATCCGTCCAGTATCTTACTACGATGGTAAGCCTGTAGATCTAGGCTTTGTTGGTTCTTGTATGGTTCACAAAGGTGACATGCAAATTATCGCACAAATGCTGCGTAACCTAGAGAAGCTTAACGGCTCTGTAGAGTTCAAAGCACCGTTAGTTGTTGCGCCACCTACATACAACATCGTTGATGAGCTTAAAGCAGAAGGCGATTGGGAAATCCTTCAGAAGTACGCAGGTTTTGAATTTGACGACGCTAAGCCTAAAGAAGCGGCGCGTACTAAGTACGACAACATTCTTTACCTAGAGCGCCCTGGATGTAACCTATGTATGGGTAACCAAGAAAAAGCTGAGCCAGGCGACACAGTAATTGCGACGTCTACTCGTCTTTTCCAAGGTCGTGTTGTAGCTGACTCTGCTGAGAAGAAAGGTGAATCACTACTTGGCTCTACGCCGCTAGTAGTACTTTCAACGGTTCTTGGCCGCTTCCCAACGACTGAAGAATACAAGCAAGCGGTTGCAGGCATTGACCTAACTAAGTTTGCTCCTCCTTCAGAAGACTTGGCAGTTAAGCCAAAGTTTGAAGCTGATGTAGCGGTTAAGCGCGTATAAGCACCTAACGCTTTCAAAAACATTTAAAAGCCCCAACCCCGGTTGGGGCTTTTTTGTTTGCCCAGCGAAGCTGGCAAACCCGTCAGGTTGAAAGAAACCTGAATCACCCTGACTGAGGGGAAGATAATCCGAATGGCAAGGGCGTTGTTGGCCAACAGCAGGGTCTGA
>Ga0189292_10121_pt1 | contig 41486 bp, 42 predicted proteins | sample UW1oraminimetaG_FD_130317 | JGI IMG/M metagenome (GOLD analysis project Ga0189292, IMG submission 130317) | Marine microbial communities from the Costa Rica Dome - UW179A-orange mini metaG | ecosystem: Environmental > Aquatic > Marine > Oceanic > Photic zone | place: Costa Rica: the Eastern...
CAATCAGCATGCCACCGATGGATCACAACCCCAGCATATGATCGTGGGGATGCTTATAGTTCCTCCAGCCGCATTCTCCAGCTCTCTTTCTGAAAGTCTTGATTGAGCCTTATTGAGGCCATCTGCAGAGACACTATATCCAGCTTCTTGGGCAATTACAGCAACTGCATTGGCATCGGCTGCTGCTCTTAGCTTCTCCTGAAGGCTGCTGTTGCCTTTGGCGTTAGCCAGGAAAGCTGTCAGTTGTTCTTGAGTCATGGTTTTAAAGAGTGAATGTTTGGAGGCCTTGCCTCCTGGACTCCTTCAAGATCACAGCTCTTCTGGTTAACCCCACTACACAGCTCTGGTGTAGACCCTGCGAGGTTCTGGTGAGCTCCTGGTGAATAGCTCAGAACTCAGTGTCTGAATCGGTTTCAATCATGATCCTTGAAGCTCTTGAGAACGTCATCCATGTCGCCATCAGCCCCTGGCATGCCTGCGTCCACATCAGCCACGGCGTTTCATGGTCACGTCCTGATGTCTGCAGCATCGTTCGCACTATTGGACTGATCACGAGGTGCAGATTCTGGAAAAGGCTTGGTGCCCTGGATTGAATGAACAGCGGCAGTCAGAGCATCATTATCACAGCCAGGTTGAAAACGAGATGGCACTCCTGAGGACGCAGCTGCTGCTCATTGGCCGTCCTGCTGTAATCACTCCAGACCATCGCGGTAAGTTCCCCTAGTGGTGGTGTCCAGACATCAGAAGCTTGAGCAGCGGATTGACGTCCCACACGATGGGTATACGAGTCAAAACAGGATCTTTCCTGATGGGCAGAATTGAAATACCCTGGAATTCTAAAATATTTGCTCGCGAACAATGATCGGTAGGTTGTTCCCGTATTTATTGTGCCTTGGCACAATTGCTGTAAGCCCTATGGCCTCTGCGAGTGTACCGGAAGTTATTCTTATCGTGCTCCCCTTGAAGTCAGAAACTCTTAGCCAATGCGAAGATTCATCGATCAGATTTCTTCGAGCAAATGGATTTGGGACTAGTGTCCGTCGGGAGGGGGCTGAGTTCGTAAAAATATTTGGTAAAAAGCTAAATAATAGTTTCAGCTTACAGATTGAATGTGATCAGCTCCTCAAAACAAAAGCACTTGCTTTTTCGCATCCACGTACTTCAAGTCAACTGTCAGTGGATTCAATCATTAACGGTTTGCTTTACTGATTTTCCTGGATAATTCAGAGTATGGCTTGGTGGGCTATGACCAACGGATGGATTTATAACCCTTCCTGACGCAGTGCTGATTCCTGCATACGCTGAATCCTTTCCATAAGCGACTCGTTTGAAAGCGGTCCAGATTGAAGCCGCTCAACTAGTAGTGGAAATGCCAGTGGTGTTGGACGAGGTGTATTGCAGTGCAGCGTTTCTCCACGTTTCATTCTTTGCAATGCGCTGCGAAGTCGTGTCAGTTCAAGCTGTTCCTGTAGCACTTCCTGTTGCGCTTGCCGAACGAGAAGATTATTGGGCTCATGTTTGTTTAATACTTCCCACAGCAGTGATCCGCTGATCTGCAATTGTCCTGCTGTTTTGCTCTTCCCTGGGAAGCCCTGAACAAGCAAACCTGCAACCTGGGCAATACTGCGGAACCGGCGCCGACAAAGCTCCGAAAGATTCAATGCCTGTTCTAGATCTGTTTCCAGATCATTGTCGTCGAGTAGCTCCTCCAGATGCTCTTCCAGCAGGTCATCCATGGGATACCCCTTGGGTGCCAGTAGTTCAAAACCGTAGTCATTGACCGAGACCGTGATCGTGCCGCGATGGCGTCTTGTCAGTCTTGTAGCCCATAAAAAGCCCAGGCCCTCATGCACAAACCGACCCTCAAATGGATACACGTAAAGATGCATGCCTTCGCGCGTGCGGCAGGTTTCAATCAGCAACTGTTCACTGGATGGCAGAGTCGAAAGATCCATCTGTCGTTCAAAAAGTGGTTCGAGTGCCTTGAGCTCAGGTGTGTCCAATTCTCGACGCCCAGCCCGAGCAACCTCTTCTCGTAGGTGATGCGTCAGCAGATCTGACAGGGACATCTGCCCCCCTGCCCAGGCTGGAACCGCAGTGCTTTTTCTTGTTGTGGTCTTCACATAGGCGGTCATGTCGTGAAGTCTCACGAATTCCAGCTGACGTCCCGCGAAAAAGAACACATCCTTCGGCTTCAGCTGACTAATGAATGTCTCTTCAACATGTCCCAATACTGATCCCCGCACAAATCGAACCCGGATTGCGGGAGCCGATGTGATTGTGCCGATGTTGAAACGATGCAGTCTTGCGATGGTGTTGTCGCGAATCACAAAACGCCCGTCATCCGTGCTCTCCAGCTTTCGGTAGCGGGGATAAGCACCGAGACAATCGCCACCGTGTTCGAGAAATCGCAGACACCACTCCCAGTCATTCTGTTCCAGCGTTCTGTATGAGCTTGTGCTGCGAATGGCATCAAGCGTTTCGTCAGGTCTGAAACCAGGTCCACACGCCAGTGTCGTCAGATGTTGCAGCAGCACGTCTAACGGTTGGTTGGGTGGGCGTCGTTCTTCCACCATGCCGTTGTCGAGCCCACGACGAACGGCGCTCAGTTCGAGTAGTTCCAGGGCATTGGTCGGCATGAACAGCACCTTTGATGTTCCACCGGGTAAGTGCGCTGAGCGTCCTGCACGCTGCAGCAGGCGCGCGAGATTTTTCGGTGAACCGATTTGAACAACTCGTTCAACGGGCTGAAAGTCCACTCCCAGATCAAGCGAGCTGGTGCAAACCACCCAGAGCATCGACCCCGCTTTGACAGCAGCTTCGATCGCCTCCCTTTCACTGCGATCAAGGGCGCTGTGATGGAGGGCCAGCAAACCTTCCATCTCAGGGCAGGCGTAGCGCAGACACTGGAACCAGCGCTCAGCCTGATTGCGGGTATTGGTAAACAGCAGAGTGCTGGTGCAGGGTTCCATTTGCCCGATTAGATCTTCGTAACGCCTCAATCCGAGGTGACCACCCCACGGAAATCCATCGATGCTGTCGGGAAGGATGCTCGTGACATCCAGTCCCCGCTTGGGGGCTCCAGTGATCAGGCATGGCTCATAACCCTCGCCAAGGGCATGCCGGGCTGATTCCTCAAGATTTCCGATTGTGGCGCTGATAGCCCAGGTCTGCAGTTGAGGACGTTGTTGACGCAACCAGCTCAGTGCGAGTTCCGTCTGGACGCCTCGCTTGCTTCCAATCAGCTCATGCCACTCGTCAAGGATGACGGTCTCGAGGGTCTTGAACAATGATTCGCAATGGCGACCCGCCAGCAGTACGCAGAGTGATTCCGGTGTGGTGATCAGAATTTCAGGTGGGGTTCTGGTCTGGCGGTTTCGTTCAGCTGAAGCGGTATCTCCATTTCTGATCCCCACTCGCAAGGGCCAGCCCATGGTCTCGATCGGTTGCTTGAGTGCTACAGCAAGGTCACGGCTCAGTGCTCTTAATGGCGTGAGATATAGCAATCGGACACCCGACTGCACAGTGGGTGTCTCGAGCATGCGCGCGATTGGGCCCATCACGGCGGCATACGTTTTCCCTGACCCCGTTGGTACCTGGATCAGACCGCTGAACCCCTGCAGGTGGGCTTCCCATGTGCGGATCTGGAAGGGAAGCGGTGCCCACCCCTGATGTTCAAACCAGTCGAGGACCGGTGAAAGCAGCCGCTGCGGATTTCGGGCGCTCTTATTCCAATCGCGGTGGTCGTGAGATTTCTGATTCACGTTGACTGCGTTCGGTTCACCAATTGATCGCAGAGCGTTTGAGCATCTTCGATGGTGTTGGCGTTGTCGGCCGTGCGGTCCCTCCGCCATCGCAGGATCCTGGGAAAACGAACCGCAAGTCCACACTTGTGACGCTTTGAGGCCTGAATGCCCTCAAATCCGATTTCGAAGACCAGTTCTGGGTCCACCGAACGGGTTGGACCGAAGCGTTCACGGGTGTGACCGCGGATCCATCGATCTAGTTCGAGGATTTCGGCATCGTTCAACCCGGAATAAGCCTTGGCAAACGTCACCAGCTGACGGGAGTTCGCTGGCTCTGATGGCCGGTCCCGGAGTGCAAAGGTGTAATCGGTGAACAGGTTGGCTCGGCGTCCGCGGCCAGCTTGTGCATAGATCAGCACCGCATCCAGGGTCATCGGATCGCGTTTGTGCTTCCACCAGTGTCCGCGCTTGCGACCACTCAGATAGGGGGACTCCAGATGCTTGAGCATCACCCCTTCGGCACCCTGCTCCACGGCCTCTTGGCGCAGTCGATCCAGCTGATCCCAACGTTCCAGTTGTTGTCCACTGCTGAGTCGGCAACGCCACCCCGCCGGTTTTGCGTCCATCAGTTGTTGAAGATCACTGAGTTGTTCCAGCCGCTCCTGCAGAGAGGTCGAGCGCAAATCTTTTCCGCCTCGTTCCAGCAGGTCATAGGCCACGAAACTGACCGGGCACTCAAGCCGTAGTTTGCGACAAACGCTTTTTCTGCCGAGTCGTCGTTGCAGATCACTGAAGGGTCTTGGTTGCTTTTCAAGCTCTGCCCAGCAGATCACTTCGCCATCAAGCACCGTGTCGGCGGGAATCGCTACCGCCATGTCAATCAGTTCCGGGAATTGCTCATTGATCAATTCTTCGCCACGACTCCAGAGATACGTTCCTGTTTCACGCTGAATCAGCTGGCCGCGGATGCCATCCCACTTGTGTTCCACCCACCATTCCGATGCCGATGTGGCCTCGAGCGTGTCCTGTTTCAGCGGACTGGCCAAAAAAAAGGGATAGGGCACTGGTCCTCTGTTGGTGCGTTCTGCATCGGCGATCGCGGTCAGGGTGCGAAACCATTGTTCTGTCGCAACCCCAGGGTTCATCAGTCGCTCCAGAACCAGGGCCTCCTCGAGCTGAAATCCTGATGCAATTGCCTTCACGACAAGTCCGCGGGCAACACCAATACGGAAGCCGCCTGTCAGCAGTTTGTTGAACAGAAAGAGGCGTTCACAAGGTAGTGACTCCCAGATCGCAAGCACAGTGTTGCTTTGTTGATCAGGTTCCATCGCTGCAATGGCAGGCAGCAGTTCTTCCATCCACCAGTGCATTGGTGGTGAGCTGCTGAGTTGATCAATCCAGGTCGTCACGGCTTGGTTGTGATTGCGAGCCGTTATGTCGTTTCTCAGTTGTGGCCAGAGCAGAGAGAGGGTTTCCGCTGAATCGCCGACATGGCTCTGACAGTCATCGAATAGCCAGTCAGGCATTGCACTCGCCTGCTGAAGAATCTCGCGCAGCCGGCGACCGGTGATCAATCGTTTGCGCCGTTCACCCATGAGCAGCAACACCGACCAGGCTGCGTCATGAGCATCGGCTCGCTGCAGATGTCCAGCGATCAGCTCAATCTTGCGTTTCGTTCCAGTGCTCTGATCCAGTTCCTCGATCAGAGCCGCGAAAGCATCCATGCCGAAAGGGGGCTCTGACGCGTGCTCAGTAATTCCAGAGATTGTCCTCATTGGGACCCGTCACCTGGACGTTGCAGCCGTTGATTCCGGCTGAAGCGCCGTTGAAAGCCTTCACGTAGCGGGTCGCTGATTCGGGTTCGCCGACTTCACTTAGGGCACGCTGAAGACGGGCGAGAGCGCTTCCGACCTGATCACGCGTGAGTGCTCCGTTCGCCAGACCTGTGCAGATGGCCTTCGCCGCTGTCGCACCATCAGCGGGGAACACCACGGTATTGATCTGCTCAATGGTGATCGTGGTTTGCTGGGAGAGCACTGGTGCTGCGGTTGCGCTGATCAAAACCATGAGGCCGGTCAATGCAGAGCTGCGGGTCGTCATGGTTACGGGACGGTGCGTCAGGAGTGGAAGTTGAGGTTAGTTCAGTTGAGCTGATCGAGTGGTTTGGCGTCGAGCCCATATCGCTCGCGCAGATAGCGTGCCAGCACATCGCTTTGACCATGGGTGACGTAAACCGTTTGGGCACCGCTATGAAGCACCGTTTGGATTAATCCTTGCCAGTCGGCATGGTCGCTGAGGACGAAACCTCGCTCATAGCCGCGACGACGACGCGCTCCTCGCACAGCCATCCATCCCGAGGCAAAGGCTGTTTGTGGTGACTTGAACCGTCGCATCCAGGCGGAACGATGGGCTGAGGGTGGTGCCAGGACCAGACGTCCTGCAAGAGAATCCTTGCGCGGCAGATCGCTCACGGGTCTGCTTGACGTCATTGCTACACCGGCCTCGCGGTAGTGGCGCGTGACAGTTTCTACGGCACCGTGCAGCAGCACTTCCTCCTCAACACCGATGGCATTCAGCTCTGCCAAGAGGCGCTGAGCTTTGCCGAATGAATAACAAAACAACAGTGAGGGACGTTCACGATCACCATGCCACCAGTCTCGGATTTGTGCTGCCACTCGTTTGCCCGACTCCCAGGCATAGATCGGCAACCCGAATGTGGCTTCAGTGATCAGCACGTCGCAGGGCACGACCTCAAAGGGTTCGCAGCTCGGGTCTGGGCAACGTTTGTAATCGCCGGTCACCACCCAAACCTGATCCTCGACAAGCAAGCGAATCTGAGCAGATCCCAGCACATGACCAGCGCTATGGAATGACAAACATGCCTGATTGAGCCAGAACTCATGGCGATAAGGCATGGAATGGAGCGTGATGTCTCGCCCTAAGCGTTGTCGCAGTACACCTTCACTGACATCCACAGCCCAGTATTCGCCGCAACCAGCCCTGGCGTGATCGGCATGGGCGTGAGTGATCAAGGCTCTCGATACGGGCCTTGAGGGATCGATCCAGGCGTCCGCTGCTCTGCAATACAGACCGCTGTCGGTTCGCTCGAGAACGTTCATCCAACAACTCTGGCAAGCCTGATCTGCTGCTGCGTCTTGGGTGTCTGGGTGCGTTACTTGCTCATTGCGAGCATTCGTCTGATCGGCGCTTCCGCTTTGGAACGAATCGATTCCTCCATGGTGATCTGCGGCGACAGTGTTTCAAGACAGTCGCGCAGTTTTTTGAGGCTGTTCATGCGCATGTAGGGACAGGCATTACAGCTGCAGCCATCGAGGCCGGGGACATCCAGCAATGTTTTCTCAGGGACCCGTTGCTTCATCTGGTGAAGGATCCCTGGCTCTGTGAGAACAATGAATGTGTTGGAGGCACTGGTTTCGGAGTGAACCAGAAGTTTGCTGGTGGATCCGATGAAATCGGCAAGATCCAGAAGGTTTTCCTGACATTCAGGATGGGCGATCACCTCAGCCTCTGGATATTCCAGTTTGAGTTTGAGAAGTGCTTCTTCACTGAAGGTTTCATGCACAAAACAGCGTCCAGGCCAAAGCGTGAGTTCGCGTCCGCTCTGACGTTCCACCCAACGTCCGAGATTGCGGTCAGGAGCAAAGAGCACGGGTTGTTGCTCTGGCAGCTGTTTCACCAGATCGACGGCATTGCTGCTGGTGCAGATCAAATCACTCTGGGCTTTCACGGCAGCCGTGCAATTGATGTAGCTCACCACCAGGTGATCCGGATGACGTTCGCGAAAGCTGGCGAATTCATCGGCTGGGCAGTCATCTGCCAGTGAACAGCCCGCATCAATATCGGGGAGCACCACTGTTTTTTCAGGACTGAGGATCTTGGCCGTCTCCGCCATGAAGTGCACCCCGCAGAACACGATCACATCGGCATCAGTGTTGGCAGCCTTCCTGGACAGCTCAAGCGAGTCACCGATGAAATCGGCGATGTCCTGAATTTCGGGCTCCTGGTAATAGTGCGCCAGGATCACGGCATTGCGTTCCTGGCGGAGCTGGTTGATCGCCGCGACGAGTGCGGTGTCAGAGCTCATCGGGGCCTTCTGGGGCAGGATGGGACCAGCCTAGAAGTCGTTCTGACATCACTCCGTGTTGCCATTGCCGGAGACCTCCATGGTGACTGGGGGAAAGGAGATGTGGATCTGATTGAGCAACTGCAACCTGATGCACTCCTTTTTGTGGGAGATCTCAGTGATGGAGATCTGCGTTTGGTCAAGAGCATCACCCAGCTGTCGCTGCCTGTGGCCGTCCTGCTTGGAAATCATGACCGTGGACGCGACAGAAGCGGTGGTCTGCTGCAACAGCAGATCACGATGCTGGGTGCCCGGCACTGTCCATGGAAATTGAGGGAATGGAGCGAGCCTGCGCTGGCGGTGGTTGGTGCCCGACCTTGTAGTGCAGGGGGTGGATTTCACCTCTCGCAGGCGGTGCAAGCGGTGTTCGGGCCAATCACGGAAACACAGTCGGCCGACTGGATTGTTGCTGCTGCCAACCGGGCTCCCGAGCACTGGCCCTTGGTCGTGCTGGCTCACTCCGGTCCGACCGGACTGGGATCAGCTGCGGACAGCCCGTGCGGCCGTGACTGGAAACAGCCCCATATCGACTGGGGAGATCGGGATCTGGCCATGGCTTTGGATCGCATGCAGCGAACCCGTCCTGCAGACCTTGTGGTGTTTGGCCACATGCACCATCAGCTCAAGGGACGACGCGGTGAACGGATCACGTTTTATCGGGATCGAAGAGGCACCTGCTTTGTGAATGCCGCATGCGTGCCAAGAGTTGGTGTGGATGAATCAGGTCAGCCTCTTCATCACCTCACCTGGGTCGAGTTCACAGGAATCGAACCTTCCTTAATCAGTCACCGTTGGTACCGCCCCAGTGGTGAACTGATCTATGAACAAACACTGCTTCGTGCTGCCATGACAGGGCAGGCGCCATGCTGATTTATGTCTGCGTGAGTACGCATGGCTATGGCCATGCCGCCCGTCAGGCCGCTGTTCTCATTCAGTTGCACCGACTCCGGCCCGATTGGCATTTGGTGATCAGTTCAAGCGTGGATGAGGTTTTCCTCGCTCTTGTGCTCCGTCATGTGCCGGTCGATAGAAGGTCAGTTCGCTGGGATGTGGGCATGCTGCAGGCCGATGCCCTGGGTGTGGATCAACAGGGAACCCTCCAAGCTCTTCAGAAACTCGAGAACGAGCTGCCAATGCTTGTGCAACGAGAGGTTGACTGGATTCGAGCCCAGGACAGCCAGTGTGTTGTTGTTGCTGATATTCCGCCTGCTGCCGCTGAGCTTGCCCGTCAGCTGGATGCAGCTCTGGTTTGGATGGGGAACTTTGGCTGGGATGAGATTTATGCACCCCTTGGTGGTGCATTTCTTGGCTGGGCCGATAGGGCCACATCGGCTTATCAATGCGGAGCGCTTCTGCTGCGCTGCCCTCTGTCGTTGCCCATGAAGTGGTCGCTGCCTGAGCAGGCGCTGGGACTTGTGTCAGCAGATCCAAAGCCGATTTCACTGGATCTGGAGCGGCGTCTTCGCGCTGATGCTCGAAAGAAAGTGCTGGTGGGTTTTGGTGGCCTTGGCTATTCCCTTCGACCTGACCTTTTCAAATGCTGGCCTCAACATCTGTTTCTGTTGCCTGCACCGAAGGATTCCAGGTTGTTCGAGCAGCTTGCTGGGATCACGAATGTTCTGCTCTTGCCTGAGTCGATCAGATTTCTGGATGTGATGCCGTTCTGTGATCGACTTCTCGGGAAGCCCGGATTCAGCAGTTTTTGTGAGGCGATGACCTGCGGTCTCGGACTTCACGTGGTGGAACGTCAGGGGTTTGCTGAGGCGTCAGTGCTGATGAACGGTTTGCGAACACATGCGGCCCACAAAATTCTCACTCGGCAATCCCTGGAGAAGGGTGACTGGAAGCTGGATCGGCCTCTGGAACCTGCTGCTGGTGCGCCCCTCAGAGTTGGTGGGGCCGCCCAAGCCGCTGAGGCGATTTGTTTGGTCGCAGCCAACACTGTTAAGCAAGGCTGATTTTTTTAATTAAGTCAGCTTATCTGCGCTTCAAAGCATTTCTGTCCCTGGACTTTTGCGCTTTGCTTGACAAGCGCAGCCACCGTGACGGTTATTCGCCTGTCACAGCCCCACTGTGATCGTTGGGATCGGTTCGACACAGTTTGCCCGTGTTTTGCAGCACTGGATTCGTTGAATCCATCGAATCAGGCAATGAATTCACTGCAACTGTGATTTCAGCGTTCTGCTCTGCCCCTTGATTGTTTCGTATGACTTCCCTTGCTCTCACCGCCTGTCGTTGCATCCCAGGCGCTGTTGCAAGTGTTGTTCCACTGCTCACCATTCTCCCTGCTCCTGAGGCACGTGCAGCTCTTCCTGCATTGCAAAGTTCCCGTTCCAGGTTGGTGATGCTTGAAGAAGATGCCAAGACTTCGGCTCTCCCTTACGTCATTACTCCTGAGCGTCGAGCGATGCTCAACACCATTCGTTTCGCAGAGGGCACCTGGAAGGGTGGTCACGATCTCGGATATCGCGTCATGTTCGGTGGTGGTCTGATGCCATCCATGGATCGCCACCCCAACCGTGTGATCTATTCTTCCCGTTATGCAAGTGCTGCTGCTGGTGCTTACCAGTTCATGCCATTCACTTGGGATATGGTCAAACGTCGTCTTGGCGTGAGAGGGTTTGGTCCCGAAGTACAGGACCAGGGAGCGCTTTTTCTCATTCAAAGACGGAAAGCACTCAAGTTGACTGATAGCGGTGTTATGAGTCCATACCTTGCTGCGAAGTTGGCACCCGAGTGGGCTTCCTTTCCCACTTTGCGTGGAAGAAGTTATTACGGACAACCCGTGAAGCGATTTGCAAATCTACAGGGATTTTTCAATGTGAATCTTGCTCAATTGCGCAAGATTCGTGATGAGCGTCGCTCAGCCCTTTCGGCACAGAGATCAGGTCAATCCAAGTCTGGTGTGCTCTCTGATTGCTTAGGACCGGCCTTCTCATGCGAGATGCCCTGAAGCATCCCGCATGACTCAGCTCTCTTGGTTGGATTCGTTCAACTTTCGTCCGACAGTCGCCCCGGCGATTAGATAAGCACCGATTCCTCCAGCCATGAATCCCATGCCGTTGCGTATCAGCGGCAGGAACTCGCTTGTTCGTGTCACCACGGGGGCAACCCCGAACACACCGAAAAGCATGACCCACAGTGGCGACAGTAATAACAGCCAGCCCCAAGCAATTCGCTCACCTTCTTTGCGTGGATAGGCTGCGAAGCCTGCAATCAATCCACCGAGGATTGAGGTGCTAAGCGTCCAGAGCCACTGTTCCGTTGGAAGGCCCGGTACAACCTGGCATCCGCCTCGATCCAAGCAGAGTTCCACCGCATCCAGTGCCGCCAGGATGGCGCCGTCCTCTCCGTGATCCTTCACATAAAACTGATTGCCATAGCGGGTCTGTAATTCAACCCACCAGGTGCGTGGCATCAGCGCAAACAGAGCATCGCCCACATTGAAGTTGAGCAGATTGCCCCCACGCGGATCCGCCACCAGCAGCAGGCTGCGCTCGTCCAGTCCCCAGAAATCCTTCACGGCTAGACCAGGTGTTCGCTCGTATTGCGTCAGCACTCTCAGCTTCCAGCCGCTGCGTTGTTCAAAGGCGTCGAGAGAAGTTTCCAGTGACTGGCGCTGTGTTTGGCTCAGAGCCTTGGCGAGGTCAATCACCGGTGTCGGATGGTCTGGGAGCAGATCGGGATTGTCGATTGCCCCGGCGGGCGCGGCGAACATCACCAGCAGCACCGACAGGCTCAGTAGGGCCTTCAGGCCACGCATCATTGCTTGAACACCCATGATTTAAAGCGAGTGCACGCCATTCTCACCACATGAAGGCCTTAGATGTGCCCTGTCCCGAATGGCTACGGGAGCGACTGCAACAGCATGGCCAGCGGGTGCCCTTCTCCACCTTCATGGAATGGGCCCTGCATGACCCTGATCACGGCGCCTATGGCAGTGGTCAACTGCATGTGGGCACGACTGGTGATTTCGTCACCTCTCCATCCCTCAGTGAGGATTTCTCAAGCCTGTTGATTCATCAGCTGATCGAATGGCTGGAGTTGCTGGGCGTTCGCCATCCAGAAGGCCGGCTCTCAATCGTGGATGTGGGGCCTGGTGAGGGTGATCTCATCGCTCAGTTGATCCCCCTTCTCCAAGTTTCCGCAGCTGAATGGCTGCCGCGTCTGGAGTGTGTTCTTGTCGAAATCAACCCTGGGATGCAGCAGCGCCAGAGAGCGCGGCTCGAGTCAGTGGGTCAGATTCCCTGCCGCTGGGTCTCATTGCAGGAGCTCGCCGCTGAACCGGTCAACGGCATCATGATTGCTCATGAACTGCTTGATGCTCTGCCGGTCGAGCGTCTCATTTTGAAAGGAGGATCACTTCGGCGGCAGATGGTCACTCTTCAGGCCTCTGGTGCATCGAAGGCTCTGCTCCGATGGGACGACGATCCCTTGCCTGTGCCAATGCAGGCTCAAATCCAGGAGTGTGCGGATCGTGATGCTTTCGAGCTTCCGCCAAGGGGAGCGTTGGATGGATGGGCCACGGAATGGCATCACTCCGTGCAGCCCTGGATGAAGCAGGCCTGTGCAGCCATGACCGATGGTCTGTTGTTGGTGGTGGACTACGCCTTGGAGTCAAGCCGGTATTACAACTCGCGGCGAGCTGATGGAACGCTGGTGGCCTACAAACGCCAACAGGCATCCTCTGATGTTCTGCGTGATGCGGGTTCTCAAGACATCACCGCTCACCTGTGCATCGAATCATTCGTGGGAGCAGCTTCAGAGGCTGGCTGGAATTTTGCCGGCCAGTGCCGTCAAGGAGAAGCGCTGCTTGCGTTGGGTCTGGCAGCGCGGCTGACAGCGTTGCAGCAGATGCCTGCTGATCAGCTGGCGGAAGCATTGCGTCGAAGGGAAGCTCTGCTGAGACTTGTAGACCCCAGTTGTCTCGGGGAGCTGCGTTGGTTCGCCTTTCTTCGCAACGCACCAACTGCAGTAAGCAATGAACTACTCGACAGTCGTTTCCTGCGGGAACCGACCTAATCAGGCGAGGGATTCAAGGCAACGACTGACATCCTCGTCGCTGATTTCGTCACTGATGATCACGTTGCCGATCCGGGTCGGCAGGACGAAACGCAGTCGCCCGTGTCGAACCTTTTTATCGCCTTGCAAGGTCCGCAGTGCTGCCTCCCGATCAAGGGTTGGCCAGGCCACAGGTAAACCGGCTTTCTTGATGAGTTTCAGCTGGCGCTGTTGATCAGCTTCGCTCCAGAGACCTTTCTGGACGGCGAGGCGCCCAACTGCCGCCATGCCAATCGCCACGGCTTCGCCATGCAGCCACGTTCCGTATCCGGTGAGGGTCTCAACCACATGACCGAAGGTGTGCCCGTAATTAAGGATTGCGCGGCGGCCTCCCTCCTTTTCATCGTCAGCGACCACCAATGCCTTGGCTTCCGCTGAGAGCACAAGAATGTCATGAAGCAACGTCGGATCCATTGCTGTGGGATCAGAGAGGTCTGAGGCCTCCTCCAGACGTCTGAACAGGCCAGGGTCTCCAATCACCCCGTATTTGATCACTTCGGCCATGCCAGCCCGGAATTCCCTCACAGGAAGCGTGTTGAGTGTCAAAGGATCGATGACAACCAGGCGCGGCTGGTGGAAGGCTCCGATCAGATTCTTCCCCTTCGGATGGTTCACACCGGTCTTGCCACCGATGGAGGCATCCACCATGGACAGAAGAGTGGTCGGAACCTGGACGATGCCGATACCGCGCAGCCAGCATGCCGCCGCAAAGCCCGTCATGTCACCGACAACGCCACCTCCAAGCGCCAGCATTAGGGAGGTGCGCTCAAGACCCTCCTGTTGAGCCTTGTCGAGGATCAAACTCAGTGTTTGGAGTGTTTTTCGTTCCTCGCCCGCATCGATTTCCAGCAGCACCGGGTTGAATCCTGCAGCTTTGAGTCCATTCAGGCAGATGTCGCCGTAAGGTCCGGCGACATCAGGGTTGCTCACTACAAGAATTTTGGTCCCTGACCGAATCGGCAAATCGGCCAGTGCAGCGCCGATCGCTCCCACCATCGAACAGCCGATGATCACGTCGTAGGGATTGTGCTCAAGGGACACCGTGATCCTTGTGTGTTCCTGCAAGTCAGCTGCCTGCGCTGTGCTCATGGGCCGATGCTGCGGTTGCGATCCGCGGGCGATTGGATCGACTGACCCTATCCTCAGCCGCAGGCTGATCGAGTTCGATGAACCCTGTCTCCAGGCCAGACCGGCGAACAAGCCTCACCGCTTGGGCTTTTCTTGCGCCAGCGCTCATGCTGTTGAGTCTTTCTGTGCTCATTCCAGCCGCCATGGCTCTGGTGATCAGCTTCACGCAGACAGGGCTAGATGTTTCAGAGCCACTGCGGTTCATCGGCCTGGCCAACCTGCGCAGGCTTGCTGGTGATCCGATGTTTTATCGCGTACTGGGCACCACCCTCGTTTATCTCGTAGGTGTGGTGCCTCCAATCGTGATTGGTGCTTTGATCTTGGCCGTGCTCGTCAATCGGGTTCTGCCTGGGATCCATTGGCTAAGAGCTGCGTTCTACACACCTGTGTTGGTTTCGATCGTTGTCGCAGCCATTGCCTTCCGTTGGCTTTATGCAGAGAACGGCTTGATCAATGGCTGGCTCGAAGCCTTGATCGGATCCGGTTTCATTCCCATCGAATTTCTGACCAACCCTTTGCTGGCACTGCCTTCCGTGATGCTTGTGACCCTTTGGAAAGGCTTGGGGTATTACATGGTGATTTTTCTCGGTGGCCTTCAGGGAATTTCCAAGGAGCTCTACGAGGCTGCCGAATTGGACGGCAGTGAGGGCTGGAGGAAACATCTCGATATCACCCTTCCTCTGCTGCGTCCCTACGTGACTCTGGTGGCAGTGATGTCAGCCATCGCTGCCACAAAGGTTTTCGAGGAAGTGTTTCTGATGACGCAGGGAGGACCTGCCGACTCAACCAGAACCCTCGTTTATTACGTGTATGACCAGGCTTTTGCAGAACTTGAGATCAGCTATGCCTGCACCGTTGGTCTTGCCCTGTTCCTGATTGTTTTGCTGCTGACGGCGATTAGGTTTGCTTTCGGCGAGGAACGTTCACTGATTTAGACCACTCCTTTGAGGGTCGGATGGCAAGCTTCAGTGAAGGACATCAGTGGCCATGGCCAGCGCTGCCGGAACAATTGGAGTTGTTGGGGGTGGTCAGCTCGCACTGATGCTGTGTGAAGCAGCAAAGACACGGAATGTTGATGTGATCGTGCAAAGTGCGTCTGACCAGGATCCGGCGATGGCTGTCGCTCAGGGGCAAGTCTTGGGTGCAGCCTCAGATGCTGCCGCAACTGCGGAATTATTGAAGCGCTGCCAACACATCACTTTTGAGAATGAGTGGATCCCTGTTGAAGCGTTGCGAGCTTTGGATAGTGATGGAGTGCTGTTTTCCCCTTCCCTCGACAGTCTGCTGCCGTTGGTGAACAAGCTGTCTCAACGCCGAATGCTGGATGATTTAGCGATTCCAAGTCCGGCTTGGGTTGCTCTGGATGAGATCAACACCGACTCGCCGGCTCTCCCTTCTGGCTGGACGTTTCCAGTGATGGCCAAAGCGGCTCATGGCGGTTACGACGGCAAGGGGACCTGTGTGGTCAGCGATCTCAAGTCTCTTCAGGATCTGTTGAGCAGCGTGTCAGTTGAGGATTGGCTACTGGAAGCCTGGGTCACTTACGAACGTGAACTGGCGCTGGTCGTCAGTCGCGATCAGCACGGACGAATCCGTAGCCTTCCACTGGTGGAAACGCATCAGAAGAATCAGGTGTGTGACTGGGTTCTTGCTCCTGCACAGTCGGAGCAGTTGTTGGAAGCCACTGCATACAACATTGCTGCATCCCTGCTCACAAGCCTCAATTACGTGGGAGTGATGGCTCTTGAATTCTTTTATGGCCCAGCAGGTTTGATGGTGAACGAAATTGCGCCACGCACGCACAACTCTGGCCATTTCTCCATTGAAGCGTGCAGCAGTAGTCAATTCGATCAGCAGCTCTGCATTACAGGAGAGCTGCCAGTGCCGGCATCAGATCTTGTGGTGCCAGGTGCGCTCATGGTGAATCTTCTTGGTTTGTCTTCTGAGGGCAGCGAACCGCTGCAATCCAGGCTCGCTGCTCTGGAGGCCATTCCCAGGTCCCACCTGCATTGGTATGGCAAGCAGGAAGTGCCTGGAAGGAAGGTTGGACATGTGACTGTGCTGCTTAAGCAAGCCGAATCCGATGCTCGTGGCCAGGAAGCTCAAAGCCTTCTGAAGCAAATCCGTGAGGTCTGGCCGAATCCCTTACATTGACACCGGACTGCCTGGTTGGTGACAGCCTTTTTCTAGTGCTCTGATCTGACTCTCTTTCGACTTGGGGCGACTGTCGTGAAGGTGCCGTAGACCGGCCTTGTAGCCGGAAACGAATCCTCACTTTGTTGCCCCTTCTGGTAAATCCAGGTCGAACACTGGGGCTCGCACGGTCAGGTGGTCCACCCCAAAACAGCATGGGTTTTCAGCGAACCGAACACTAGGGTTGAACCTAAAAGTTGAACCCACATATTTGGTCATGCTAAGTATTCCTGAGTGCTTGATTAGGAGCTATTGAGCCAGGTGAGTTCGAGAACGAACCCAAAAGGCGAAAGCTTTGGTTCGGGTCAACCATGGTCAGGCTCGGGAAACAGGTTGCCGTCTTCATCCAACACTTCCACGACATTCACGACCTTGAGGTATGGGGTCTGAAAGTCCTCCTCATCGACGACTTCAAACTTCAAAGAGGCCTGGAATTTATTATTGCCAAAGTCGATGGTCAATTGATCTGTCAATATGATTGGCTAGATGAACTAGCGTTAGTTGCTCAGTTTGAAAGAATCTATGGAAATGAAATTGATTTGAATATTACCTACGCAGTAGGTGATGGCAATGACATTGGCCTTTATACTGACCCTCAGACTCTTTCAGGTATGAACTTTTGGTAGATGTGATCAACTGCACTTGATCGGGATTGTACTTAGATCATGCTTCCTTTTTTTAGTCAATGAAACTGCCAACCCTCCTCGGTTCTCTGCTCCTCTCAGCATCGTCTGCCATTGCTGATGACTTTCTTTATTTGAGGTGCAAGCTGTCAGTTGATATGGTTATTACTAATCCAGCAACATCCGAAACAGTTGAAGATAGAACAATGGAAGACATATCAACTCTTAAAATAAACTTTGCGAAGAAAACAATTCTCGACTCTCGCTCTGAAGGAACACTTGATATTGCCATTCAAGATAAAATTTTGACAATACCTCAGAGAATTGATGACAAAAAATTGAAGTTAATTGATATAGGCAAGATTAAATTAACTCCACCTTATCTTATGTCTGGTAAAGGAACAGCAATATACAAATCTAAGAATCAAACATCGACTTACAGCTACGAAGGTCTGTGCAAAGAGGTTGATGCATCAGTTTTTGAGAAGGCTTTGAAAGAGTCTGAGAGTTGAAGCATCGTGCTTTGAGTCTGCCAGTCACCTGATGCGACTACTGACAGGGTGGATCTATAGCTCCAATGGGTGATCTGTCTGCGTTCTCACACTGCAAGGGTGTTGGAGCAGTCTGATTAACCTTGAACCATCAGCAAGTCGACCAGGCGTACAGGAGAGACCTTGAGTCAGCGTCATCACTTGATCTGATCAGGCAACATAACGGCAATTGAGGAAGTGTTGATTGTCTAGTCATTGCATCTGGCTGCCTGTATTAGGCAGTCCTTGCGCTGTTCTCTGTATTAAGTGGTGGTTGGCTTTCCTCTATACATAAGTCGTTGCTTCCTCTGTACAGTGGTGGTTGGATTGTTTTCCTTAATTAAAGTGTGGTAGGCAAAAGCTACAATGTTTAATTGCTTGATGCAGTGCTTTGTGGTGCTTCCTTCCGCCTCTACATCAGTCATTGTTCAGCGATACCTTGGGCTCTCCACAAGACCCTGCGAAGCAATGTCTAGGGTAGAAGCAACACTTAAGAACTCTTGTAGGCCCATCTTGGCACTTCTCAGAGCGCGAGCGAGGAGTATAACTATGTAATGTTGTAACGCGGCTTATCTTGTTAAATCACTTCAGCACTTTATGGGCGGTTCCGTCACCGTCATACTTATCTGTATTGTAGAAACCACCCCTTGTACCGAAGTACAGGGTGACTAACACGAATGGAATAGAAACATACAAAAGAACTGTGGATAAAGTCATTTTTGATCTGAAAAACCCAGTTTGATGTCTCTATGCTAGATGCAAGTCCGTTCAATGTCAGGCTCTACTGCCAGTTGAGTTTCATGTGATCGCTACTTCACAGTCGCTCATAGAGTGATCGGAGTAGTCATGGCAGCGAAGGCCCATGAATCGGGTTGTCTTTCAGTCTCCATTGCGGCTGCAGTCCATAACGATTGTTCTTAACTGATATTGAATTTTGTAATTGTTCAAAAGATAGAGTCCAGTCAAAGTGACCTTCTAATTTCGGACCTTTTGCTAACTCGAAAAACCAAGAAAAATACACGGCGATCATAAGTGATACTATTTGCTTAATTAGGCTTACAAGAGTGAGCTACTATTTGAAATCAAGCGAACTAATCTTACAAATAGAACTTTTAGAGTATTGTTTAATCTTTTTGTTCGGCAAGTTGAATGATTAATAGTTTTTGCTGTTTACCATTCCTTGTCAGTTTTGGTCAAAAGCGAAATTGTAAACATCAATTCATTAGGTCAGCCCAGGAAGACCTCTTGAATCTAGTCTTTATCAATCCTGAATTCAGGAAATCCATTACTGAAGCTACAACTCCGGAAGATGCCGTAAGGCTTGCTGCAGACTTTGGTATTAAAATTACTGTAGAGGATCTACTTTCAGCATTCCAATCCAAGATGTCAGAACTTTCCTCGGAGGAGCTAGAAGCGGTATCTGGAGGTCAAAAGCAAGGCAACACTCATGCACATACAAGATGTGAAATTGATTGTGGCCAGGATCCCCCAGATGATAAATAGTCTTATCAGTCACTTCAAGCCTCGTTAATAGCGAGGCTTTTTTTGTAGGCTGGAATTATTTAGACGCGCTTTTTGTATCTAATTTTCACGGACTCAGACCAGACAATGCGATTAGACGGTGTTGTTGTGGCAAAGCAAAGCTCAAGGTTTTGTTAGGGACTACGCGGTTGTTAGCATTAATAAATTATCGAAGAATTAGTATTTCAACTTGGCATCCCAACTCAAAAGACTTCTTAAATATAATCTCGATTGATCCTGAACTAGGGTATCTATTGCAGCACCTATGTCACCGGAAAAGCAACCAGTGATCAATCTTTTTTAGTTTATTCCTCTCAGTATCATCAGCTATGGCTGATGACTATTTCTATGTTGAATTTAAAATAAATGGGCTATTTCGATGAAGATCTTGAATTAAACAATCGCAGAAAGTTTTGGCGTTGCTGAAATATAGTATTTTGGAGGCGGTGTTTGCAATTAGTTGAATGATGTCTTCGATGAGGTGTGAATAGGATTAAGTTAAGGTGGTTCAATAATCGACTGTTGAAGTGCAGGAGGAGGTTCATGGAAACAATGTAAGTTTTGCCTCCAGTGATTTCATTCAGCCAAATATTCTTTACCTAACTGCAGGGTATTTTCTCATTCAAGATGATGTTTATTCCTATTCACTTTAGGTACATGGTCTATGCATAGAGTTGATTTACCAGTATTTGAGAAAATCTGGTGTCTTCCTGAGAGCTAATGTTCTGAGCCTTTGTTTTTCATTCCCCTAAAGGAGCTAGAGATAACCCTGAAATTTGGTCCTAATGGGGGATGTGCTTTTTTCTTGGGCTTGCGATGGTAAAGCAGCACTGAGGGCATCTGTGAAACCACAAGAGATTGACGCGATGTATTGGAAGTATCTGCAAGGAATTAGCTACCACCACTTTAAGGGTTATCTAAGGCAATTAGATGCTGAAGAGTATTTTTCTGATCTCTATCCAGGTGTCTTGAAGAAGCTAGAAGCCTGTGCTGCTATTCGTGTGTGTGAGGATGAATAATGAAAGTGTTACTTGTTTTTTTATCTATCATGGCATCACCTCTTTCAGCTAGTGCTAGTGAATGGATCACATTTGATAAGGCAACAGACACCGCTTATTATCAGGTGCGGCATGAAAGAAGGATTGAAAATATTTCATATATAGAAACCAGGCTTATCACTAACGGTCATCATATTTCGATAGCTGACAGTGATTATCAGGCTAATTGTAAAGATGGCATTGTAATTGGTAAGTACGGAAAAAATCATTTAGATGCTTATGGAACATGGATATCAACTGAAACAGGTAGACCTTCTTCGATCTATATTCAAAAACTCTATGATTTTGCTTGCGAATGAATAGGATCCATGAATGCATGTTTCCATTATTCCATGATTGAAGCAGCGACAATCTTTTTATGCACTGATCCTTAAGCTGTTTTCTATAATTTAAAAAATTAGGTCATTTCTTTTCATCATGTGCTGTTCTTCTGGTGGTGTTAAGACTTGGCATTAGCATCTATAGGATGAGCGTTAGTTTGGTCGGCGGGGAGTTTTAAGGAAGATAAGATGACTTTTTCTTTCCACACTCATTCGCTGACCATAACGGTTCCTCCACTTTGTATTCGCACTGCCCCCTTTTTTAGACAGCTTATTGTGAGTAATTCTTTTTGGATTAATGGTAGCTAGGAGTGTTTTTACTTCATCACCACTACATTGCTTTCTTTACTTCTTTGACTCATCAATCCAGATTAGGCAGATCAGTTCTTTCCTGCTTGAGTAGCTCTATGTAGAGGTGACGAAGTGCTTAGTTATATTGTCTCTTTTCAATGAGTATAAACTGAGGATAAGCGTTATCTGCTTGCGCTTAAATGACCTTTTCTTTACCAATGTTGTAGATTTTTTCAGTGTTTTGTCAGTTTGCGGCAATATTTGCTGCATAACATGATTGCAATATTCTGAGGCACTATGTTGATTTTGTTTTTTGCATGGACTACATTTTCCTAGATACTCATGTGTGAAGTTATGAAGGTTTGTACAATTAACTGAGGTTTGAATCTAGCCACTGTTTTACTATTTCGGATGTTGCTTGCGGCTTTTCCCAGATTAAGTTATGACCACACGATTCAAGGATTGTAGTTTGACACTGTGTTTGTTCTTGTAGGTGCTTAAACTGTTCATACGGTTTTATTAATCTATCTTCAGCCCCTGCTATTGCAAATATTGGACATTGGATATTACGGATATTTTTATGGACGTTTGGGTTGTCAAGTATGGCTTTTATTTGCCTTAGAAAGGTCTCGTGACCTATTCGGTTAGCCATTGCCATCCATCGGTTAGTCATGACATCCCTTTTCTGTTTATTTGTAAATCCCTCTGCTACCATTGATCTCAGAGAACACAACGTTCTCCCAGATTTCAGATCTTTGTAGAGAGTATGAATAACTTCTAGATACTGAGGAGGTGCTTCGGACCAAGATGAAATCAATACCAAGCCTTTGACTTGGGAACCGATCCTGCTTGCTACTTCCTGTGCGACCCATCCACCCATCGAAAAACCAACCAAAAGAAGATCTGAGTCAGAATATTGCTTCACAACTTTACTGGTCATTTCTTCTAACGATGTTTCTAAAGTGAATATATCGCACTTTGTACGACTGAGTTTGGGATATTCGTTGAGGGCAAGATTTAATTCCAGCATTGAGTCGAGATCGCAACCAAATCCAGGTAGTAGCACTGCTAATAATTTGGAGTTATGGAGTGTCATCTTGATTAAATCTTTGTTTTTTTGAATTGGTGAACTTGTTTTTCCGAACGTTGGATGTAGATCTTGCTTTGTTGACGACCTGTTTCAGGTACTCAAGTTCCATCCATTCCTAGCAGTTACCTAAATCTAAACCAAGTCTGCTGAACAGTTTTTTCTGTTTTTGCGATCAAGCTCAAAACATTATATTTGAATGCAAGTGCTAGTTGTAAATATTACTTAAGTTTTTTGGTCAAAACCCTTTGTGTTTTAATTAATTTTATGGCATCTGATTTGTTAATGCGTTTTTATTATTTCCAGTTTAAGTTTCTTTTATATCAAGCATTTTCCGATTTGTTTGGATATTCGAAATTCAGTTTCTCATTATTCAGCACAATCTGAGGAAAGGCGTTGGGTCTCTAATTCTTCTCGCTTGGCCTCCCATAAATCAGCGCGGTTGGACCATTCATTTTGAAACTGTTTGCTATTTTGGCTTCTCAGTTTACATCTTATATATTCAAATCGTCTACGTCCTGCTGCTCCGCCAATCCAGGATTGACTTTCATGTCCACAACTCGCGTTGATATACTCTTTTCGGGCTTTTTTATAATCCTCTTGCTCTGCAGAATTAATATTTTCCAAGGTTACTGTAAAGATGTCGCAATTGGCGTGGACTAAGGTGTGTGTTTCTAAGGCAGTTACCAGCATTAGAAGATAAAGAGTTTGGATTTTCATGTTGGTGGCTGCTTTCATCATTCCCATACCAGGTTGCCTAAGTGACGGTCCATCCGCATTGCTTTAGCAAAAACAAAACGTCACTTTATCCTTCTTCTCCTTGAATCGGTGTGTCAGGTTCATGTTAAGTTGATTGACTCGTGGTCTTTTTTGTGAACTGCAGAGTGCAAATTTGTACTATTCACATTTTTCCGTGGTGTCTACGTATCTATAGATGCCCTTCTTGGGATATTGATTTGGTTCGAAATCCAGTGCGAAACACTTGTTTTCCTATCAGAGTTCGATAATTGACACATAAAAATAGTTTCATTTTTAGATCTTGCCCGGTTTTGAACAAAGCATAGACTGGTTGTCTTCCTTTTTCTTCTCCAAAAACTAGCTGACGACTTGTTTCCTGGCCATGTTTATTGTGCGCTTCAGATCTAACCTCGAATTTAATCTCCATTGGATTGGATCTTGCTAGGTTTATCCTATATGTCTAATGATGTGAAAACCATTACTGCTTTCGCTTCAGTCTCCTTGGCTAGCTTTTCAATCTTTTTTTCTGCACCGATAGCGGCCAATGAATTGCCTCTTGATACTTGGAAATCAATAATGGATCACGCTCAAACTCAATATGATAAGGGTAATTTGACTGGGGCCTGTACTCATGCAACCAATCTTGCACATTTCATGAATTTAGAGATTTATAAGGTTGGTCAAACAGGTAATCAGTCCCTTAAGCGTGATGTGACGTTTTTGATGTGGGATTGGCAGACCTATGTTGGCAAATATTGTGGTGGTAGACCATTACTTAAAAAATCAAGACTTTGGAACGAAATCGAACGTCAATAATTTTTTCTTCTTTTCTGGAATTTAAATGGCGTACGTCTTTCTACCTTTGTTTCTACGCCTTCATCACGTATTGATCATTCATGCGTAAAAACCAATTTGCTCAACTTTTTGTACTAGTCAGTTGTCGCGTTGTTTTTTAAGCTTATGAATTTTACCCCCTCCCCTTGATTGCCTCAATGTCTCTGTTCATTGTGGTTTTTTGTAAATCTAGGTTTTATAGGGAATGTTATCGAGATCAGACCGATTAATTCTTTCTTGCATTCGGTTCGTCTGTTTTCCTTCTTAGTGATTAGAACCTGGTTATTACTTCTCTCTAGGTTTGTTGTTATACTCTTGCAGGTCGTTTAACACTCTTGACACCTTTCGCAAGATCTCTAGGTTAATTCACACACTCTACAGTCATCATTGCAGCTTGATGACGGATTTGAGTTGTTTACAACGTCTGTTTGCTATGAAAGCGTTATGGTAGTACGCATTTTTGTTGGTTTATGGAAGGTCTAGCATTGAGAACGACTCTGCAACTAACCTCGTCACGCTTAATTTTTCTGGCTTGATCTCTATCCGAACGGTTGTTCTTTAAGACCTTGTCCAACGTTATTAGCTGCACCTAAGTGTATATTTGAAAATGTTCTGAGGCCGCTTCCAGAGATCAATCTAATCGTCTTGATTTCCGTAAAAAATTGAGTGCTTCAATTCCCTCGTGGGAGTGTTTTATGGGCCCAATGATTATAGAAATTGTTTGATCTCAGACTCGAATGTGATAACACCATGATTTAGGCCATCTTCTCCAGTGAATAGAGCTAAACACCCAATTGCATTTGGAAATGCCTCACGTGTCTTCACGACAAAGTGACTCAGGTCATTGGCAGACCACAAACATTCGCTTCCCTCGCGCCGCTCGGTCTGAAGAAGCCCATAACCCTCCGCGAAGCGACAACCAACGTCTTCACCACGGCGACTTAGCATCTCAGAAAAAGCGTCTTCGTGTCCGTTTCTTCTTGACAGTTCAAGCCACTCTTTGATCTCTGGTATATCGATTGCTGCTGAAGCCGGCACCAATTGACTGAGAGTCCCGACTGAACAGACTTGAGCAGAACTTGGTGATTTGCGAGCATCAACGACGACAACTGGGCAATCAATCGGCGACCATTTTTGCTTTTCAGTCAGCTGTTTGGCGCATTCAATCAGCACAGAACGATGGACTTTTAGTAAGGCATCGAGTCGTTTCTGAACATTCACTGGCGACTCGCTGTTCTGAACAGATTATTGCCATGAATATTGCTTTTGAGATCCCTCCGGAATTATTTATCAAGCTTCGTCTCTGACTCAGCGGCAGATGAAGGCTCAGTCAGTCAATACCTATCGTTCGGCTCGGAGCCAAAGTCTGTGTTTTTCTGAATTGTTCTTGTCCTGCTCCTATTTGGGCTTTCGGCTAGTTGTCTAATGCCTTCATGAATGCTGCCACTCCTCGTTTTGGGTGTGGATTTGGCCGCTCCAGGCATTGATGCTCGGCGTGACTGATCCGTTGTCCGATCCCCTCTGAGAGCTCGTGTCCAACCTGAAGTTGCACAAACCGACCGTCTTAAGCCAACCTTAAGGAGTTGCTTCTTTCCCTTGGGTTAAAGCCCCCTGTCGTCATGGCCGCAATCATCCGTTTTACCTCCGGCCCCGAACCCGTATGGCGCCGTTGTCTTGAGCGCTGCTGGTCTCTGGAATGCGACATTGACCCTCTGATCCTTCAGGCCCGTTGGCTTCATCACCAAGGCCTCCATCAGGAGGCTTGCGCTGTGGAAGAAGAGCTTCACCCTGTTTTTTGAGTTTCTTTGGACTGATTGCTTGAAGTCTCATTGACCTTTTAGAGCAGTTTGAATACTGCTGAACGCTCAGTCGACTTTTGTGGAACATTGATTGTCCATGGTCAACGATTGATGTATTGACCTCTTTGCCGCGAGCTCCTGCTATATCTCAAGTGATCTTGTCTCTTCGTGAATATTGGCGTGTCCAACAAATGAATTGCAGCATTTTATGACCTATCAAAGTTCAATTGGCGCGCGATTCTGTTCCATTTGGTCTACATCGTTGGTTTTTGAGCGATTTTTGCCTCTTACAACTCATGGTTGATTGGCCGAGTGGCCAAGGTTTTTGTCTGTGTTCAAAACGACCGAATCCAGGTAATGGTTGTAGTTTCCTCTTTCATGCCCATTGCTTCCTTGTTTGATTCAAACCGCCTTTCATCCAGTCTTTGATTCTTTATCTGTTTTTAGGAGTTGCCTTAGTTTCGCTATGATCTTCAAAGATCTGTAACCACTTGTGGCTCGACGTTATCTCGTCATACCAGTAGTTCTTTTGGGTTTTATGGTTAATTCTTGTTCGATGGGCTACCCATCACGATCTGAAGCAGAGACTGCTTGTAATGAATGGGAAAGCCAGCAGGATGAAGTTGATTATGAGCGAGAGTTGCTGGGTTTCGAGAAAAGGAGAAAATTTGAGCAAGATAATCCAAGGCCTGATGCCGCTTTCTGGGATGATGAAATTCTTGAGTGGGAGAAGCAAAAAATAGCTTATGCTTCAAAGATAATTAGTGAAAATGTAGCCATCAGTCCACGCCTCTGCCAAGAGCAGCAAGAATCATCCCAGTTCTTAGGTTTTGAGAACAATGCAATTATAAATGGCACTTATCAGGATGCAGTGGGTAAAAAGGGTGAGTGGACAGTCGTTAAGCATTTCCGTTATTAGTCTTTCGAGCCACTTGGTTGGGTTCTTGTGTTTACTTGTTCAGTGCTTTGTGGATTGAAGCTTTGGAGATTTTTGAACCTCACTAATGTAAGTATCTGAAGTGTTACGGAGGCTTGTTCTATAATGTTGTTGTACAGCGCTAGATCTCGTTGATTGAGACGGGTAATGCTTTTTTCTTGCCGTGAAGATGAATTTTTTTTCTAAGCAAAAACGACGTCTTTCTCTCAACAAAGAAGCCTTGCTGTTCAATGCAGGTTCTATGTTTGACTATTTTGCGTTGTTTTTTTTAATTTCAACCGCTATAGAAAAAGCCTATAATCGCCAGGTTCCCACTTATTATGAATATGGATTTATTGCTGTAACTCTTTTTTCCTGGCTTTTGGGATTGCCGTATGAATGGAAATTACGCTGGGCAAGATACGTAGGAGTTATCTATGTTCTTTCTATGGTTTTAATTCTTTGCATCTACCTATCGATCGGATTGCCTAGCTGAATAAGGACATAAATCAGTGCTCCACAGTTTTTTATATCCCTGCTTTTAGTTTGTTTAAGGGTTGCAGATTTCAATGCGCCTTAGCAGTTCCTCCTTATTGAGCTGCGTGACCACAAACACTTCCTGAGCGCTTGTGCCCTTACGGGCAAGCATCTTGAAACCGCCTGATACCGGTATCGAAACGCGCAGCTGAAGATTTGAGCTACGTCCGCGAACTCTTGAAATCACACCTGGAGTGATCGTTTGGATCTCAGGATCCCTGGCAAGAACCTTTAGCCAGGGGATCAACCCTTCGACATAGGTGCTGTGCGTGATGACCAGGCGCCCCACAGAGAATTACTGCTTGCTGAAACTTGAGCTGGTCGAAGCTAATGGATTTGGCTACAGAGAAGAGAGAGTTCTGCCTGCCATGCTCCAATCCGTCGACAGGCTGCTTCGTGAGGTGACTGGCCCGTTGCAGGATCGTTGCGGCCCTCAGGCCAGGGTGCTGACGGCAGAGGTTCACGGCGACGAAGTCCGTGGTTTGGCCTTTTGTCCTGGAAAGGTTCTCCGATACGTTTTGGCAGCGCGCAATAGACGCATCAAAACAACTGAAATGCTTCGCTTGGCTCGCACAAGCAGGCAGCCTGCTGCCTGATCGGTAGCCAGATCAGCTTTGTTGGTCAGTCAAGCTCATTGATCACGACCGAGCTGAGTGCCTGCTCGACTTTGTTTTGAAACAATTTTGTGTCTACTCGTAGTAGCAGCAAGCCTGCCGCTAAAAGACCGAAAGCTTGGACGACGAACACTCCGGCATAGGCCTCAAAGCTGTTCTGAGATCCAGTGATTTCGCCAAAGATGCTCAACAACGCTCCGCCGCTGATGGTGGCCAGCCCCCGTGCATAGGCCTGAGCCAAGCCCCAGACTCCGATAAATGTTCCTGCCATCAGAGGCGAAGTCAGACCGAGCATCAGCGTGAGGCTTGCATTGGTGCTGATTCCGGCTCCTACGCCGAAAAGGAACAGTGCTTTCTGGAAGAGCGATGTTGAGGCCAGAGATCCTGATACCACCATCATCAACACGAAGAGTGCAGAAAGCACTCCACCGCTCAGAGCTGTCCGTTGGGCGCCAAGTCGAGGTGTGATCAAGAAGCCTGTTGCACCAATTCCCAGCAACGTTCCAACCCCCCACACGGCATTTAGCCGCGTGCTCGTGCAGAGATCCATGGCGAACACCGCTCCGCCGTAGGGCTCCAGCACAGCTTCCTGTAGAAACAACGCGAACGTGAACAGGGACAGAACAACAAAGAAATACCCCACCTGTGGGGATTGTTTCAGCACACTCCATGCGCCACTGAGAGAAATGTTCTGATTGATCGCCAGTGGTGGCTGATCTTTGGAATTGCCGGTTTTCAGACGTGGCTCCACCCCTGCAATTGAAGCCACGACAAGCGTGAAGATCACCAGGGGTGCCACCGTGATCAGCCTTTCCACTCCAGAGATCAGATTGGTCAGCTCAGCGGTTTCGCATGAGGAGCCAAGAAACGAACTCAGTAGAATGGCTCCTGCGACGATGCCCACCATCAGCATCGACCACACAACAGACACCAGGGCAGGTCGCTGTTTTTCAGTGCTCACATCAACCAGTAGCGCTGCAAATGGGGTGGAACTGGCTGCAATGGCCAGCCCATAGAACACAAACACCAGGGCGAGGATCAGCCCTCTCCAGATCACATCAGCCTCACTGCCTGCTTGAGATGCTTCTGCCAGCCAGAGAACGTTGCGGCCTGCAATCCACGTCAATAGGCAAAACGCCGCTGCGCCGCCAACAATGAAGGGTGTGCGCCGTAGTTGATTCCAACGGCAGCGATCCGATTGCTGTCCAAACCAGATTCTGGAGAAGGCAACCAGTTGCTGACTGCCGAGAGCCAGTGCGGTTAGCGCGGCAGGCACCTCAAATTCATCAATCAGCAGTCTGTTGAAGATGCCAAGGGTCAGAACTGAGAGAGCACCGAGACAGGCCTGAAACAGACCAAGACGCAATGCAAGGGCAATGAACCGTGCTGATCCCACCGGCTGCAAAAGCGATTCGCTGACCTTAGGTGGCCCTTAGCAGCGCTCCACTGGAGCCATCGTCAACCCCTCCGAAGCAAGTTGTTGGTGATACAACTCGGCTTGTTCCAGCGGACCACACCAGACCTCCGCACGGCCTTCTCCGTCGATACGACGGGCCAGAGCCCAGGCACGATCTGAATTCATGCCGGGAATGATCTTGCAGAGGCACTCCACCACATGTTCAAACGTGTTCACGTCATCGTCCAGCACGATCACGCGTGCTTCCGGATAGCGCTGAGTTGTGCCCTGGCGTTCAAGAACCGTTGCTGCACCGGGTGATGACGAAGTCATGAGGTCTCGTGAACAGACGGGATGAATCCGCAGGGAAGCTTAGTTACACTGCCGTCATCCAAGAGATCCACAATGCTTTTCACCCTGGGTTGGGCTTCTCTCGCAGCTGTGTTCAGCTTTTCGATCGCCATGGTGGTGTGGGGTCGCAACGGTGACGGCTCCATTAATTTCTGACGTGTACGAGACGCTCCAGTCTCCTCTGGTCAATCAAGCACTTGCTGTTACAGCTGTAGCACTGCTCGTGTTCGTTAGTGGTTCTGTGATTTATCTGTCCACGATTGAGTGGAGAGATCGACGACGTCGTCGGTGACAGTGTGTTCGAAACTGCTCTTTTGAGTCGGAGCTTGCAGCGTTGCCGCATGCAGCTGTTGCGTTCAACAGCCACGCTGGCTGGTATTTCGTTGCTGCTTGGATCTGGTTTGATCGGATTGCGCTTAACGAATCGTGGCCTGCACTGGGCTGATGACAGTTCAGCTTCGTCCTTGGCTCAATTGTCAGGCGCTCTGATTCTTGTCCAGAGTTTCCGTGGTGATCCGAAACGAACTGTTCCGTCGCTCTGGACAGATCGTTTGGGTGTTAAGCCAGCTTCTGATCTTTGGCAGCGATATGGCCGTTCGATCTGGTGGCAGGGGTGGTCACAGGACGGTGATGCCTATCTGATTCTGTCGTCCTCAACGTTTCCTGCCGAGATTGAAGGGCTTCAACGTCAGCGTGTGGGATCGATGGAGGTTCTGGCTTCAGACGCACTGCATCGCCAGCAGCTGCTGCAACGGCTGAAAACCAATCAGGTCTCAACAACCAAGCTTCAGCCCGACAGTCTCTTGGGATCCTGTCTTCAGGCCTTGTCGGAGAGCCCCGGGGTCATCTGGAATGCGGACGCCCTTGCAACACTCAGCGGAACGCTTGCGCCCTTGCTCCAGCAGGGTCGAGAAGGTTGTGTTCAGCTACGACTTCAGTCCAATCAACTTCTCTGGAATGGCGTCATCGGGCGTCGACCGTTGAGTTCCCTCACCCAGCAGACCTCGGTGTTAGTCCCAGGGCCTTTTCATGCCAGTTCGAGTCAGACACTCACTGATCTGAACTCCGGTAACGCAAGATCACCCGAAGCAACATCCACCGAAGCAACATCCACCGAAGCAAAATCCAGCGATCTCACGTTGCTTCAGATCAGTGGAAAGCGTGTGGATTTGATTCTGGGAACTCTGCTGTCGCGTCAGATCATTCAGGCGCCACTCGAGGAGCTTTACGGAATCAACGGTGGTATGCGATCCAAAATCGCTGATCTTCCGTTTTCCATGAGGCTGCAGAGCCGTCCTAGCGGTGTTTATAAAGCTGGTTTGCAAATTCAATTGCCATTGACTGGGAGTCGTGAGCAATGGACATCAATTCTCGAAGCGGTGTCGGATCGCCTTGATTCCAGGGGATACCAGAAGCTTCAGCAGGTTCCGGCTTCAGCCGAGCCTTCCAGTCTTTGGCAGCTGCGCGATGATCCCGATCAGACCATCGTTGGTGGCTGGGAGATCATCAACGATCAGAAGGTGCCCGTTTTAAGCATCGGATTTGGAACAAAACCTGCTGATCAGCCTTTCCTCGCACCTCTCTTGCAGAAGCACTCCTACTCGCTCAGGATTACGGCTGACCCCAAGCATTTAACGCAACTTGGTTTCCTTGGAGGTCTGTGGCCGAAGCCTGTGCAGAGCGCATCGACTCTCAACATTGAGATCAGACCTCTCAACTCCTCAGGAGCCAACCAGTCAGCCCGGCAGTCGTGGTGGAGAGTGCACGGGAGCCTGAACCTGGCTCCTGACTCTTAATCCTGGGATGCTTTTTCAGCCCTCTGTCGCTCACGTTTGCGTCGTTCGGCTGCGAGCGTTTCTTCCATGAGTTCAACGGCCTGAACCATCTTTTCGAGATTGCTGCGGTAGAGACTCAGATCCTTCTCCAGGCGAGGACGAGACAATCCGATCTGCTCACCGATGGCGTGCACCGTTTTGCTCAGTTCTTCGGGATCATCACTCTCATTGCCCTGAGCTTCGGAGAGCAGACTGAACAATCCAACGGCTACGAGACGGGAATAGTGGAAGTCATCCTCTGTCACCGCTGAAAGGCCGGTTGCCAGAGGTTCTGGGGCACCTTTCCCCTTTGACTTCAACCAGGTTTGGACGTCGTCAACAGTGTGGCCCTGAACGGCCTTCGTACTCCCTTGCGCAAGAGCCTTAATTTCATCGCCGTCAAACCCATTGCAACTGCAGAGAGCGGAGAACAACGGTTCAAGTTGTTTCTCCGGGCGATACCCCTTCGTGAAGGCATGGAAGACCTGACACAACCCCACTGCGAATAACGCATTGATCCTGAAGTGGGTTTGATGACTCAGCAGGTGCAGTTCCACCAGCAGCTCATCTGCTGTGCGTCGATACAGCGAAGGAATGACGTAAGGGAAAGCTGTGTGAAAGGCTTTCTTGCTGTCAGCGATCGTCTGGGACCCAGTCAAGCTTTTCTAAGGCTGTCTTTAAGGCAAGACCATAGCGCTGCTGTTGCCGCCGTTAAGATTCAGTGAGTCAGCAGGTCCAACATGATCCCCATCGTGATTGAGGAATCCGGACGCGGGGAAAGGGCGTTTGATATTTATTCGCGCTTGCTGCGCGAGCGAATCATCTTTCTCGGTGAAGCTGTCACAAGTGAGTCGGCCAACAGGATTGTTGCCCAGCTGCTGTTTCTTGAAGCAGAGGATCCTGAAAAGGACATCTACCTCTACATCAATTCTCCGGGAGGATCTGTTTACGACGGTCTTGGCATTTTTGACACCATGCAGCACATCAAGCCCGATGTTCATACCGTCTGCGTCGGCCTTGCAGCCAGCATGGGTGCGTTTCTTCTGTGTGCGGGTACTAAAGGAAAGCGAAGCAGCCTTCAGCATTCACGCATCATGATTCACCAGCCTCTCGGTGGGGCAAGGGGACAGGCCAGTGATATTCGTATTCAGGCTGACGAAATTCTTTTCTTGAAAGATCGTTTGAATAGGGAGCTTGCTGACAGAACCAGTCAACCTCTTGACAAAATCCAGACCGATACTGATCGCGATTTCTTTATGTCCCCATCTGAAGCCAAGGATTATGGATTAATCGACAGCGTTATTGATAAACGTCCCGTACATTCGGTTTGATTGCGATCAGATTAAAAAACTCCCTATAAGGGAGTTTTTATGTTTTAAGTTTGCCCTTGTTTTGTTAAAGCTAAATCAAAAAAATTCCAGGTTTAATTTTGAGCCTGGAATGAGTAGTATTTAATTATTAGGGTTAGTTCAAAACTGGAGAGAATCGATCTTTCTCTGGAATTGTGGTGTAATTAGCGAGAACTTCGCGGAATTCATCACCATCCATCGTCTCTTTTTCAATCAGTAATTCAACAAGACGGTCCATGGCTTCACGTTGACCTTGAACAAGGCTCAAAGTCTCTTCGTAGCACTGCATCACGATGCCTCGAACCTGCTCATCGATTTGCTTTGAAGTGCCTTCAGAGGTGTCGCTGCGCGTCATCAGATCTCTGCCGATAAACACTTCCTGGCTTCCACCTTCTGTCGACATCTGGCCAAGACCACTCATTCCATAGCGCGTCACCATCTGCCGAGCGATTGAGGCAACCATCTGGATGTCTCCGCCAGCTCCGGTGGTGACTTCCGCGTATCCAAAAACAACGTCCTCAGCGGCACGTCCGCCAAGAGCTCCCATGATCCGTGCTTTCAGCTGCGAACGGGACACGAGCATTTGTTCTTCATCGGGAGAGAACCAGGTCAGACCCTGAGCTTGTCCTCGTGGAATCAGGGTGACTTTCTGGACGGGATCGTGATCCTTCACCAGGCTGCCGACCAAAGCATGCCCCACCTCGTGATAGGCGATCAATCGCTTACTGCGGCCGTCAGTCAGAGGGTGACCTTCCAATCCCGCGATGATGCGGTCAACGGCATCATCGATTTCAGCAAGGCTGATGGTTTCCTTACGACGACGGGCTGTGAGTATCGCTGCTTCATTCAGAAGATTGGCGAGGTCAGCGCCTGTGAAGCCAGGGGTCCTCCGAGCGATGCTTTCTAGAGAAAGATCGGGAGCAAGCTTCTTGTTGCGTGAGTGGACCTTAAGGATGGAAAGGCGACCCTTGATGTCAGGAGCATCGACTGTCACTTGACGGTCGAAACGGCCAGGTCGCATCAAGGCTGAGTCGAGAACGTCGGGGCGGTTGGTCGCCGCAATGATGATGATTCCACTGTTGCCCTCGAAGCCATCCATCTCGGTGAGCAGTTGGTTCAGTGTTTGCTCACGTTCGTCATTGCCGCCACCGATTCCAGCTCCTCGCTGACGTCCGACTGCATCAATTTCATCAATAAAAATCAGACAAGGGCTGTTTTCCTTCGCGCGTTTGAACAGGTCCCTGACTCTGCTGGCACCTACACCAACAAACATTTCAACGAATTCTGAACCCGATAGGGAAAAGAAGGGAACACCAGCTTCTCCTGCAATGGCCTTGGCCAAGAGTGTTTTGCCGGTGCCTGGAGGTCCAACCAGCAAAACACCCTTAGGGATCTGGGCTCCAACAGATGTGAATTTTTCAGGCTGCTTCAGGAACGTCACGACCTCTTCAAGGTCTTGCTTGGCTTCGTTGACGCCTGCCACGTCGTCAAACATCACACCTGTTTCCGCTTCCATCGCAAAGCGGGCCTTAGTTTTGCCAAATTGCATGGCCTGACCTGGGCCGCCTGGCATGTTATTGCCACGGCGTGCCAGGAAAATCAAGGAACCAATGAGAAGCAGCGGGAACAACAGATTTCCCAGGATGCCAAGAGCAGGTGGAGCAGTCTTAGGAGGGTGAACATCAAAACTGATGCCTTCTGATTTGAGGGTATTGATCAGTTCAGGTGCCAATCCAGGCAGGTCAACTCTCAAGCGTTGGACACGGTTGTCGAGATCGGGATCAACCGCTTCTACCACCGCATCACGGCCGCCGTCGTAGATGTCAACGGAAGTCACTCGACCAGCTTCTACGTAGTCGAGGAAGCGGCCGTAGCTCATCCTCGCTACAGCTGTGTTGCGTGGGGCCACTGTGGGGCCGCCTGGCTTCAGGTTGCTCAGGGCCCCGCTGCCGAAGAATTGCAATGCCAGCAGCAGAGCAACAGTGATGGGAAGTCCCCAGAGAAGGATCTGCCGCCAGCGCTGATTCATGGCATTAATGAGGATTCGACGATCGTAAGAGCTTCGGGTTACAAACTGTGCAGTTGTTCTACCTAAAGACTGCGCAAAGCCGTAATCGGATCAAGTCGTGCTGCGCGCCTTGCAGGAACAACACCGAAGAACAGTCCGATTGAACCTGAAAGCCCAACTGTCAGAAGCACTGTTGGTACACCAATGGCCGCTGGGAGTGGGGTGAACAAGGCCACCGCCGCGATAGCTCCATAACCGGCTGCTGTTCCAATGACCCCTCCCAGGCTGGACAGAACCAGAGATTCGACCAGAAACTGACGCAAAACATCCGAGCTGCGTGCACCAAGTGCTTTTCGGAGTCCGATTTCCTCGGTTCTCTCGCTCACGGATACCAACATGATGTTCATGATGCCGATTCCGCCGACGAGCAAAGAAACACCTCCGATGGCACCAAGCATCAAGGTCAGACCACCAGTAATGGTGCCAACGATCGTCAGTGCGTCCTGCTGAGAGCGAACAGCGAAGTCGTCATCGCGAAGAATGCGATGCCTTTGACGCAGAAGATTGGAGATTTGGAATTTCGCCGCACTTGTACTTTTTTCATCTCTGGCCTCGGCACTGATGAAACTGAGGCTGACTCCATAGGTCGGGTCGCGCCCTGTCAGGCGGCTGACCATGGTGGTCAGTGGGATATAGGCGTTTTCATCCTGATTGGACCCGAAGACCGCTCCCTTGGGGGCCATCACACCAATCACACTGAAACTCTGATCACGGATGCGCAGGGAACTACCAATGGCTCCGCCGCCTGGAAACAGTTTGTCGCGTAGATCAGGACCGATTACCACAACGGTTCGTGCTGCCTGGACGTCCTGTTCGCTGATGAAACGTCCCCGTCCCACTTCAAAACTTCTGACAGGTAGGAATTCCGGTGTCACTCCAAAGATGGCTGCGGTGCTACTCCTTGCCCCAGACTGCACCACCTCGTTGGCATTGATCTGAGGAGCCACGCGCTTAACGCTGGGGACCTGTTGAGCAATTGCCTCAGCATCCTCCAGTACCAGAGTGCGGGGAAAAGCAACCCCCTGACGCCTTGTGTCGTTACTGCCAGGCACGACGAACAGCACATTGGCTCCCAGATTGCTCAACTGGCTTTCAGCAAGATTCTGGGCACCACGTCCCACCCCGACCAGCGTGATCACGGAGGCATTGCCGATCACAATGCCGAGCATGGTCAACAGGCTGCGCAACCTGTTGGCCTTCAGGGTGTTGAGGGCCATACCGATCGTTTCGGCGATGGGCAGATTGCTGGCCATGGATGAATGCTCAGGCTCAGAGCATCGTGTCGAGTTTCACGGCCATGTTGCTGCCCGTTCCTCGATGAACGGCTCCTTCCTTGACTAGAAGGGTCACAACCTCGCCCTCCAACAGATCGCGGGTCGCGTTGGCAATGCCTGCAATCACGGGGATGCCAAGACGCTGGGCAATAACCGCTGCATGGGAATTCTCTGCGGGGGTTTCAGTGATCACCGCTGCGGCGTCTCTGATCGCGTCGAGATAGTCAGCATCCGTATCGGTGGCCACAAGAACCTCCCCGGGTTCGAGCTTGGCGCAGTCACTTGCGCAAGTTGCGATGCGCACTTTTCCGCTGATCGATCCGCTGCCGAAGCCTGTCCCACGACCGAGCACAGCGCTCACGATGCCCACCTTGATCAGATCAGTGGAGCCGCTGACGCCAGCCAGGGTGCCAGCGGTCTGAACACAAAGGTCTCCGTCATTGAGCACGCCCAGCTCCTGCGCTACTCCCATGGCGAGAGTGAAGGTTGCGGTTGTGCTCTGCTGAGTTTCGATTAGCAATGGGGTCACACCCCAGACAAGTTGGAGTTTCCTGGCAACTGACACCTCTGATGTCACTGCGAGGATCGGGGTGGACGGCCGAAATTTACTCACGTTGTGTGCGGTGGAACCGCTTTTGGTGAGCGGCAGAATTGCGGCCGCATTGAGCTGTCGGGCAATGCTGCTGACTGCGCCACTAATGGCATTGGGAATGGTGCTCGGCAGATGCGTATCGATCGGGCGTTGCGGGTAGTCCCGTTCAATTCGCCGGGCGATCGTGGCCATCGTCTCCACGGCTTCCACAGGAAAATCTCCCACTGCAGTCTCATTGGAGAGCATCACTGCATCGGTGCCATCAAGAATGGCGTTCGCCACATCGCTGACTTCAGCACGTGTGGGACGAGGGCTTGAGGCCATCGAATCCAGCATCTGTGTGGCAGTGATGATCGGTATGCCAAGGCTGTTGGCCTTGTGGATCAGATCCTTCTGCAGCAGAGGAACCTCTTCGGCAGGCATTTCAACGCCGAGATCACCCCGGGCCACCATCACTCCGTCACACAGGGGGAGGATGGCGTCGATCTGATCAATCGCCTCAAATTTCTCGATCTTGGCGACCACTGGGGTCGAGAAGCCGTGCTTCCTGATCAGCTCGCGAATTTCCTGCATGTCCGAGGGATTACGGACGAAACTCAACGCGACCCAGTCCACTCCCTGTTGCAGGCCGAACGCCAGATCCTGACGGTCCTTGGTGGTGAGTGCTCTAACGGATAGCTGAACATCAGGGAAATTGACTCCCTTGTTGTTGGACAGCACTCCGCCAACGCTCACAACGCAGTGAAGGGTCTGGTCAACCTCATCCACACGGTCAACTTTCATCTCGACCCTTCCGTCGTCGAGAAGGATGCGACTGCCTGCCGTGACCTCCTCTGCAAGCCTTTCATAGGTGACCGTGGCAACGGTCTGATTGCAACGAACTTGTTTAGACGTGAGTGCGAAGTGATCACCCTTCCCCAGGGTGATCGGCCCTTCTTCGAAACGACCCAGTCGAATTTTCGGTCCTTGAAGATCCTGCAGGATTCCAATGTGAACCCCGAGCTCATGCGCCACCTGGCGGATGGTGGCGATCCGGGCCGCATGCTCGGAGTGGTCTCCGTGCGAGAAGTTCAGTCGAAATGTTGTCGCGCCTGCTTGAACCAGTTCCCGAATGCGTTCGGGACTCTCGGTGGCTGGGCCGATCGTGGCAACGATCTTAGTTCTTCGGGTCAGATCGAGCTCGGCCATCCTTGCCGTCGGAAACCAGCGGAATCTACCGTCATGCCCTCAACCTACTGATGACCTTCCTTGCTCCTCAACGACTATCAACTTCAATCCCGTAACACGGCCCGATACCCCGATGCCGGCAACAATCTGATCTATCCAACCTTGGGATTGACAGGTGAAGCCGGTGAGGTCGCCGACAAAGTCAAGAAACTGATCCGCGATCGTGGAGGCGTTGTAGATGAGCGCTTCACCGAGGACGTGGCTCTAGAGCTGGGTGATGTGCTCTGGTACGTGGCGCAACTCGCTACGGAACTTGGTCTCAGCCTCGAACAAGTGGCATCTGCCAATCTCCGCAAACTCAAAAGTCGTTCCCAACGCGGCACCCTCAAGGGGGAGGGTGATCACCGTTGAGAACCAAGTGATCTGTGGTCAGCCGTACATGCCGAAACCGCCAGCGAAGGCGAAGCTTGCAGACATGAGTAACTGCTGCATCAGGCTCAGGGCAATGAAGGCCAGAATTGCCGAGAGATCCAGTCCACCGAGCGGCGGGATCAAGCCACGAAAGGCATTCAAATAGGGATCGGTAATCGAACTCACAGTGCTGAGCACAGGATTTCCCCAGTCGAGATTGGGGAACCAGCTCAGTAGGACTCGCACGATCAAGACCAGCGAGTAAATCTGGAGTGTCTGGGCAAGTACTTGAAGGACTGTGGACACAAGCTCGATGGCCATGGAAACCGCGGAATTAATAGAACTCTATGCAGCCTGGGATGGTTCGGAGCTACCTCCCAGGTCAGGAAGGACTGAAAACGTTCGGTGAAATTTCTCGGAGAGGGTGATCCAGTAGGAGCGACCTTCGCTTTGACGCTTGCGTTCGATGAAGTTCTGGTTCACCAGTTCCTTGATGTGGTCGTAGGCACCAGAACCTCTGAGATCAACAAGATCAGACTGAAGAATCCTTTTTTTCAGCGCAACTGTGGCCAGGGTCCTCAGCGTTGCTGTTGAGAGATTCACGGGCAGCAGATCGCGCACAAGTTCACCCAGGCCAGGACGTAACTGCAGGCTGTAACGACCGTTGCTTTGGTTGATCTCCAAAGAGGTGTCTCGTTGGGCGTAGCCAGCAATCAGGATGAGCATTCCCTGCTCGGTCTCCGATTCGGAAAGACCAACTAGGGAGGTCAGCTCCTGCAGGCTCACTGGTCGCCCTTTTAAGTACAAGATCGCCTCTAGACGTGCGGGAAGTGACACCAGAGACACAGCGTCCTGAGGGCTTTGACTGCCTTGTTGGTCGCTTCTCTGGTCCAAGCCAGCATCCTTGAGTCCGACAAGCCAAGGTAACGCCCATCCCAGTACGCGCCATCAGGGACCCAGAAAAATCCGGTAGGCGGGATTGGATGTCTCTTCCCAGCTTGGATAGCCCAGATCCCTCAGGACGGCATGCCATGACTCGAGATCGTTGGGGCTGACCAGCACCCCTACAACGATCCGCCCCACATCGGCACCATGGTTGCGATAGTGAAAGATGCTGATACTCCAGTTTGAGTGGAGCGCATTGACAAACCGCATTAGCGCACCAGGTCGTTCCGGGAACTCAAAGCGGTAAAGCAGTTCTTGAGTTGGCTCCGCTGACTTCTGGGGTAAACGCCCCCCCACCATGTGTCGCAGATGGACCTTGGCCAATTCGTCGTCACTGAGATCCAGGCATTCGTACCCATTGCTGCTCAGCAAGGCCAGGAGACCGCTCCGGTCCTGGAAATCCCTTACCTGCACACCCATAAAAATGTGGGCCTGATCACCGGCGCCCATCCGATAACTGAATTCAGTGAGGCTGCGCTTTTGCAGGAGCTCCGAAAGTTTGCGCAAGCTGCCGGGCTGTTCCGGAATCTGCACGGCGAACATGGCCTCGCGTTCCTCACCGAGCTCAGCCCGTTCTGCAACAAAGCGCAGACGGTTGAAATTCATATTGGCGCCGCAGGCAATTGCCACAAGCTGCTTGTTTTTAAATTGCCGTTTTGAAACATCAGCTTTCAGACCTGCAACAGCCAAAGCTCCAGCCGGTTCCAGAATCGATCTGGTGTCTTCAAAGACATCTTTAATTGCTGCACAGATCTCATCGGTGCTCACCGTGACGATGGCATCCACGTACTTCTGAGCCAGTCGGAAGGTGTGTTCTCCCACCTCACGAACAGCTACTCCATCCGCAAACAACCCCACTTGCGGCAGCCGGATTCTTTCTCCGGCCTCCAGAGACAAGGTCATTGCGGCGGCGTCATGAGGTTCGACGCCTATTACTTCGATATCAGGCCAGAGGCTCTTGACGTAAGCGGCCACCCCTCCGATCAGCCCGCCCCCGCCGATGGCTACATAAATCGCGTCTGGGCGTTGTTGGCTTTGGCGCAGGATTTCCATCCCAACAGTTCCCTGACCAGCGATCACCTCTGGATCATCAAAAGGATGGATGAAACAGAGACCATCCTGTTCGCTGCGTCTTTTTGCCTCCGCATAGGCCTCGTCGTAGGTCTCTCCGTGAAGGATCACCTCTCCACCAAGTTGGCGAACCGCCTCCACCTTCACGCTGGGGGTGGTGATGGGCATGACGATCACCGCTCTGCATTGCAGATGGGACGCGCTTAGAGCAACGCCCTGGGCATGGTTGCCTGCGCTCGAAGTGATCACACCGCGTGAGCGTTCATCGTCCGACAATTGAGCCATGCGGTTGTAAGCACCGCGCAGCTTGAAGGAAAAGACCGGTTGTAGATCCTCACGTTTGAGCCAAACACGATTGTTCAGACGCCGGCTGAGATTGGTCGCTGTCTCGAGCGGGCTCTCGCGGGCAACGTCGTAAACCCTCGCGCGCAGGATCCTTTGCAGGTAATCATCCATCGAATCAGTCTGACAACCAGAGGCTTTCACGGGCAGCAGGCACGCCTCGTAGATTGACTCAATCTGCCGGGAGGCTCATGCACCTGAGCGATCTATCGCATCCCAATCAGCTGCATGGTCTATCAGTGGCCGAGCTTGAAGATGTTGCGGCCCAAATCAGACAGCGTCATCTGGAAGTTGTCTCCAACAGCGGTGGTCACCTCGGTCCTGGCCTTGGGGTTGTTGAGCTCACTCTTGCCCTCTATCAAACCCTGGATTTGGATCGTGACCGGGTGGTCTGGGACGTTGGTCACCAGGCCTATCCACACAAGCTGATCACTGGTCGCTACTCCGATTTCGATTCGCTCAGACAGAAGGGCGGAGTGGCGGGATATCTCAAGCGCTCTGAAAGCACTTTCGATCATTTTGGTGCTGGTCATGCCAGTACCTCCATTTCAGCTGCACTGGGAATGGCCATGGCCCGGGACCGGCTTGGCCAGGATCACAAATGCGTTGCAGTCATAGGCGACGGAGCACTCACCGGTGGAATGGCCCTTGAGGCCATCAACCATGCGGGTCATATGCCCAACACACCCCTTTTGGTGGTGCTCAACGACAACGACATGTCCATTTCCCCGCCCGTCGGGGCTCTCTCAAGTCATCTGAATCGGATGAGGCTTAGCCCTCCAATGCAGTTTCTCTCAGGAAGCGTTGAAGAAAGCATGCGTCATCTGCCGTTTATGGGTGGTGATCTCCCTGCTGAACTCAACCGACTCAAGGGCAGCATGCGCCGTCTGGCGGTGCCCAAGCTCGGTGCTGTCTTCGAAGAACTTGGCTTCACCTATATGGGGCCTGTGGATGGTCACGACATTGCAGAGATGATGAGAACGTTCCAGGAAGCTCACCGCGTTGGTGGTCCAGTTCTGGTGCATGTGCTCACTACCAAAGGCAAGGGCTACCCCTATGCGGAGGCCGATCAGGTGGGTTATCACGCCCAGTCGGCTTTTGACCTCAATACCGGTAAGGCCCGACCGAGCAAAACCCCCAAACCTCCCAGCTACAGCAAGGTTTTCGGACAGACCCTGGTCAAAATCTGCGAGCAGAACCCTCGTGTTGTCGGAATTACAGCAGCCATGGCCACCGGCACGGGTCTGGACTTGCTGCAGAAAGCTTTGCCCGATCAATACATCGACGTGGGCATTGCTGAACAACATGCGGTGACCCTGGCTGCTGGCATGGCATCCGATGGTCTTCGGCCTGTTGTGGCCATCTACAGCACTTTCCTGCAAAGGGCTTTTGACCAGTTGATTCACGATGTGGGGATTCAGAAACTACCGGTCACATTCGTGTTGGACCGTGCTGGGGTCGTCGGTGCCGATGGCCCGACCCACCAGGGTCAGTACGACATCAGCTACATGCGCGCCATCCCCAACTTCACTGTGATGGCTCCGAAGGATGAGGCTGAACTCCAAC
>Ga0189292_10122_pt1 | contig 40925 bp, 40 predicted proteins | sample UW1oraminimetaG_FD_130317 | JGI IMG/M metagenome (GOLD analysis project Ga0189292, IMG submission 130317) | Marine microbial communities from the Costa Rica Dome - UW179A-orange mini metaG | ecosystem: Environmental > Aquatic > Marine > Oceanic > Photic zone | place: Costa Rica: the Eastern...
CCGCCCTTTCACGGCGGTAACAGGGGTTCGAATCCCCTAGGGGACGCCATTTTATCGCGTCACAGTCGATTAAAACTGTGAAATAGGCTGGAGTTGATATTTCAACTTCTGACTGAAAGTTTCAGTAAAGTTTCAGTAAGGATAAGCTCGGTTAATACTGTCTTATACTCACAGAAATTTAGTGAAGTACATCTTCACTAGAAGATTTTCAGTCCCCTTCGTCTAGAGGCCTAGGACACCGCCCTTTCACGGCGGTAACAGGGGTTCGAATCCCCTAGGGGACGCCATATCGAAAAAACCAGCCATCCGGCTGGTTTTTTTGTATCTGCCCTTAAAACTTAGTGGACAGACACTCCGTTCATTAACGCCCCAAGCAATCCGTTGTGGACAGACACTTCCCTTATTTGAATCTTTAAGCAAATAAAGTTGAAGCTGCCCTAATAAAGGCTACAGTGAAGCTACAGCGGACAGACACTCTTCTTTCCTTAACTAATCACTAACGCACCGAGAATTACTCCAATTCTTTTGGTCGGAATTAGCTATTTTTTTCAAAGGGAGGTCAACACTAGCGAGCAAACACTATTTCAAAGATTTGGCGCGTAAAGAACTTATGTCACAGCCATTAAGGAATCTTTAGTGGGGTAGATACGTAAGCTTGATGAACTGTTATGATCTCTAAAATACAAAAGAGGTGATATATGCAGAATTATCCAATTGGAACTCCAGGTACGCCATGGGGCGAAGAAGAAAAAGCCCAATGGAAAGCACGGCAGAATGTGAAAAGAAGTTATCAAGAAGAAGTCCTCAAAAAACTCTTTAAAATTATTCCTGAAGGTTTTGATTTAAAGCAGTACGGCGCACTTCCTTATGACACTGCTCGCTATCCACTATATGCTGTAATTCCAAAGAGTTTTGATGCTAATAAGCCGTCTGCACTTGTTACAGGTGGAGTTCACGGCTATGAAACCAGTGGCGTGCAGGGAGCTCTCCAGTTTATAGAAACAAAACTGTCTCAGTACGCTGAGCAACTAAACATAATTGTTGTTCCATGTGTAAGTCCTTGGGGGTATGAGACGATAAATCGATGGAACCCGTTGGCGTTAGACCCAAATCGCTCATTTTACAAAGACTCGCCAGCTCCTGAGTCTGCTCAGCTTATGAAATTGGTGTCGGATTTAGCCTTACCTCTAACACTCCATATTGATTTACATGAAACGACGGATACGGACAACAGTGAATTTAGGCCAGCGCTAGCTGCGCGGGATGGCGTTACTCATGACAATTGGAACATTCCTGATGGTTTCTATACGGTTGCTAATACTCCCAGTCCACAAATAGAGTTTCAAAAAGCCGTTATAGAAGCGGTTAAGAAAGTAACGCATATCGCACCAGCCGATGAAAACGGAAAGATTATAGGTGCAGATGTGGTGAGTGAAGGAGTAATTTGCTACGACAAAAAAGCGTTGTATCTTTGCGGAGGTATTACAGATGCCAAATACGTTACAACTACAGAAGTTTATCCAGATAGCGATAATGCGACACCCAAAAACTGTAATGACGCTCAGGTAGCGGCGATTTGCGCTGCTCTCGATTATATAAAATAGACGCTTGAACGTTTAGACGTCTAGATGTATATTTGAGCCTCTTTTTTAGGAGGCTCTTTGTGTTTACTTATTCTGCGGTTATCTACGACGGCAAAAAACAAAATTTGGTGAGATATGATTGTGGGACAGACACTGAGTTTTCCTCATATCTTGAGTCGCGTTTTGGTTGCCATGTTTGTCTATGGGTAAATAAAGAACTATCTGAAACTACAATGGCGGCTATTGCTGCGTCACGAGCACAGAGTAAAAAAGACGGTTTAGATAAAACAGAAGTATTATGAATTTGATTTCCCCATGTGTAGCTTTGTGCAAATTAAGCGAAGACGACATTTGCATTGGGTGTAAACGTACGATTGAAGAAATTATCAATTGGCGGACATACACTGATAATCAAAAAAAGGCGGTACTCGCTCGCCTTGAAAGTACGGAAAAAATATAGCTAAACAGTCATAGCCTTGTGAATAGGCTAATAGCATCTAGTCGCCTGAAAAGCACTGTCCACGAAGCAATGAATGGACAGACACTCGGATTCTCCTCTTTGTATAAAATTAGAAGTCATCTAAGTTTTTACATGGGTCAAAGAGCATAGAGTGGCCCTGTGGAAAGATCCCAGAGAAGATCCCAGAGGACAGACACTCATATTCCATAACACCAAGTTTATTTATTAGTGATGCAGAGCCGCTTAAAAACATGCCTAAAAACGGACAGTCACAGAAGTTGAAAAACTACGTATTGTAATCTGGCTGATATAAGCGCTTTTTGCTAAACTCCCGCGCCGATTTTATGTTCTATTAAACTGAGATGTTTGCAATGAAAGTAATGCTAGCCCCGATGGAGGGCGTTGTTGATCACTTAATGAGAGATATGCTTACTCGCGTGGGTGGTTTCGATCAGTGCGTTACTGAATTTGTGAGAGTGGTCGATCAAAAGTTACCAAAGAAAACGTTTTATAGACTTTGTCCTGAGCTTCACAATGGTGGCAAAACTCCGTCAGGCGTGCCTGTTCGAGTTCAATTATTAGGGCAACACCCACAGTGGCTTGCAGAGAATGCACAGACAGCGATAGAGCTGGGCTCTCCAGGTGTTGACCTAAACTTTGGTTGTCCTGCAAAAACAGTTAATAAGAGTAAGGGCGGGGCGGTGTTGTTGAAAGAGACCCAAACCCTTTACGACATAGTGAAAGCTGTAAGGGATGCTGTTCCTGCAGAAATCCCAGTTTCAGCCAAAATCAGACTAGGTTTTGAAGACAAATCTTTAGCTATCGATAACGCAATTGCAATCACGGAAGCAGGCGCCTCTGAGCTCGTTGTTCATGCGCGGACCAAAACGGAGGGGTATAAACCACCGGCGTATTGGGACTGGATAGCGAAGATCAAGCAACACACCGATATTCCAATCGTAGCTAATGGCGAAATTTGGAATGCTGAAGACGCTAAGCGTTGTCAAAGCCAATCAGAGTGCACCAATTTAATGATCGGAAGAGGTGCATTGGCAATGCCTAATTTGGCGCTGAGTATTAAAGAGGGCAATGCACCTATGCCATGGTCTGAACTGGCTGCTTTGCTGATTCAGTACTCTGGCTACGAAATTTTTGGTGATAAGGGTAAATATTACCCCAACCGAATTAAGCAGTGGTGCGGCTACCTGAAAAGACAATACCCCGAAGCAGAAGTTCTGTTCAACGACATAAGGCGCCTTACAAAATCTCAGGACATTGTTGATGTACTTGCACGCCAAGCCGATATTTAGCAAAGTACTTTTGCAATGGAGTTAGAGGTTCACGACAGATACCTTTGAGCATTTGCAACGTTTGGACGACATGTTCTTTCGCAGCATCTGGCAAAATTCTCCATCATCTCTGGGCAACCGACTGGCCCAGTAAAAAGTATTTCAAAATTACTGGTTACTAGCTGCCAGTTCTCTTTTGTCATTCCAAGCTTACTTAGTAATCGGTTAGGAAGCTTTGGGGTTATGCAGGTATCGTTATTGCGCTCCGCGTTTAGTGTATCAGTGATAAGCTGCAAATAATCACTGAATGCGAAGGGCAACGGCACGGTGTTCTTGTAGTGACTATCGCTAAAGGGCATCAAAAACTTAGGCGTTTTATTCGAGCGTTTGGCATTCAAGCGATATTGGATACTAGTATGGTGAGAGTTGCCTAGTGTCGTTGCTATTTTTGCTCGAATGGGATTTAAATCGACGTAAGCCATTACACTGGCCAGTGCTTTCTCATCGAGTATAGCTTGTGACTTGAACCTTCTTTCCCAGAAATAGCCTTTACATTCATCTTCTTTATTTGCTCTTCGAGCAATGTATTCATTGAGCATGCGCATAAACCAGCTGATGCTTTGAAGGCGCTCTCGATATGTAACAGATAGTGATTTTAATTCTGCTAGCTCATCTAACGTTACAGAATCAAAATTTTCTAAATATCGCTGCACTACGGGCGGGCATTTATAAAACATCCTCCACCGAAGCAAGACCTCATCCATCGTCCAGCCTTCAGCTCTGCCTTTTGCTATATGCAATACCACATGAATGTGATTGTGCATAACAGCGTAGGCGCATAAGTCGATGGCAAAAGCTTGAGAAAGCTTATGGAGCCTGTCTTGAATCCACTTTCTTCTATGCTCATAGTTTATGCCAGTGCGGGCATCGCGACCACAAAGGTAAGATTGCCTCACGCAGCGAGAAATGCAGTGGTAATAAGGTGTAACATCAGTATTTATTTGCTTGTAACGAGGTAGAGGCATATCCGTATCCCATAGTTATTTATAGGTATTATGAGATTTACGGCGTCAATTTTAAGTGGTCTTTGGGACAGTTTTAGGCGGACGTTACTTCCAATGAGTGCACTTTCAATCAAATATCATAGAGAGTCTCAGTCGAAATTGGATAATTAGAACTGAAAATCGTGAAAAATCGTGGACAGACACTCAAGCTTAATAGCGGATAGGCATTTATCATTGCGTCAAACAGACTAAAAAGAAAAAGGACAGACACTCATATTTAGTAAGTGTCTGTCCTTTCTAATTTCTCTTTAATTCCCTTTTTTTGCTCATACACCTCTACTTGCCAGAGGACTAGACAAAAATCTGGACGAGTGTCTGTCCCTAACAGTTTTCAATAAGAAGGAGTTTAAACATACACATCAACTCTAGAACCCACACGCCCATCGTTTGTGCTCGAGGTCTGCTGTGTGCTTTGAGGCTGAGTCTCGCGACTTTCTTGCACATTACGGGGCTCAACCTGTTGAGTAGGTCGCTGTGGCGATTCTAAGACAGTGGAAACAGGAGACGAATTAACAGAAGAAGCGTCCATAAACAAACCTCGCATTTAAAAAATCACTTAATAAGATTAGCACAATTATTGAGCGCCAAGAATTAAACTTCTTAAGTGTCTGTCCATAAAATTAGCGATCAAAGGCTGTGCCTCAGCATTGGGATGAATACCATCGTTTTGCATCAAGTCCTTATTTAGTGCTATTTCTTCAAGGAAAAAGGGAATTTTTTGCACGTCCTGAGTTTCCGCTACTTTATTGAAGTTTTGAGTAAACATCTGTGTGTAGCGTTTGCCGTAATTAGAAGGAATTTGCATTTCTTGCAGAAACACTACGGCGTTACTCTCCTTTGCAACACTGACGAGAGAATCTAAATTATTCCGAATCTTACCGATATTATGGCCCTGAAGGCCGTCATTACCACCCAGTTCAATCAATACATGGGTAGGATTGTGTTGCTCTAATAAACGAGGAAATCGCGCTAAACCACCGTCAGTGGTCTCTCCGCTTACCGCAGCATTTACAATATCAATCGGAATGTTGTCGTCTTGCCACATCTTTTGTAACAAACTGACCCAACCCTCATGTTGCTGTAATCCATAAGCCGCGGATAAACTGTCACCTAAGATAAGTAAAACCGCATTTTCGCTTGTGTCGCTCTGCTCAGCTTGATCTGATAGCGCTTGAAAGGGTATTAAAAGAATAAGTAAAAAAGCGAACAGATAACGAAATTTAACAAACACGAATTGATGACCTCTTATGATAAAAGCTAATGCTGTAACCAAAGTAGTGGATACGAGTGAAGGTTCACTGCAGATCCTTCGTCCTATTTCTTTTGAAGTCAAGTCTGGTGAGTCCGTTGCCATTATTGGCGCGTCAGGCTCGGGTAAGTCAACCCTATTGGGCTTGTTGGCAGGGCTTGACCAAGTTACAGAAGGGGAAATTTTCTTAGACGGTGAAGCACTTCACAGCATGAATGAAGAAGAGCGCGCGATTTTAAGAGGAAATAAAGTAGGCTTTATTTTTCAGAGCTTTATGTTAGTTCAAAGCTTAACTGCCTTAGAAAATGTGATGCTACCAGCAGAAATTGCAGGGCTTGATAACCCGAAAGCACTAGCTTTGGATATTCTAGAGCAAATTGGTTTGAAACATCGCGCGCATCATTTTCCTAACCAGTTATCGGGGGGCGAGCAGCAGCGCGTTGCCATAGCTCGAGCGTTTATTACCTCTCCCAAGATACTTTTCGCCGATGAGCCAACCGGCAACCTAGATGCCAAAAATAGTGAAAAAATTGAAGCGCTGTTGTTCGAGATGAATAGAGAAAAAGGCACAACTCTCGTACTCGTAACTCATGATAACGAGCTTGCGGAACATTGTGACAGACAACTCACTATGAATGCGGGAGAACTCATTGAAACAACTGGCGCGAACATAATGAATAATAAAGAGGCGGTTTAGATGTCGACGTCTTTTAATTTAGCTTGGCGGCTTTTCAAGCATGAGGCTAGACGTGGTGAACTGACCATAATATTGCTGGCCATTGTGCTATCTGTGGCAGCGGTGTTGTCGCTGTCTCTTTTCAGTGAGCGTTTACAAGGCGCACTAAAGTCTCGGTCTGCGGCCTTCATTGCAGCAGATGCTCAACTTCGCTCAGACGATCCTATAAACGAGGAATGGTTGGCTAGAGCCCAAGAAGAGGGCCTTGAGACGGCAAAGCAGGTGGCAACACGCTCAATGGTGTTTAAAGGCGACGAGATGTCGCTTGTTGATTTGCGAGCTGTGAATGAAGCTTATCCACTTAAAGGGACAGTCAATATTACTGACCAGCCGTTCGGGGAAAAACGTGCAACCGCAGGGTTACCACAATCTGGCGAAGCATGGGTACAGTCTCGGCTTTTTCAAAGTTTAGGGCTTTCTATTGGCGATAGTATCGAAATTGGTGATGGAACTTTTACCGTCACCCATGTGCTGGTAGATATTCCAGATGCTGGCTTCAGCGTTTTTAATACCGACCCTATTGCGCTAATTAACTTAAACGACTTGGAAAAAACTGCGATAACCGGACCAGGGAGTCGCGCTCGTTATGTGGGCTTTTTTGCCGGTGATGCGGGTCACATAGAAAACTTCAATACCTGGTTATTGCCCCAATTAAATGACGACTTACACTCGTGGCGTACAGTCGAAGATGACGAGTCAGCGATAGGGCGTTCTGTCGCAAGTGCTGAGCGCTATTTTCTGTTAGCGAGTTTGTTAGCAATAGTATTAGCGGCCGTTTCCATTGCCGTTGCTGCTCAGCGTTATGCTCAACGTCACTTTGATCCCGTAGCAATAATGAAGACCTTGGGGGCAACAAGCAGCACCATTCGAAAAGTCTATTTGTTCCAAATTTTATTTATCACTGGGCTTGGTATTTTTATTGGCCTCGTTATAGGTTTTATCGGTCAGCAAGTGGTGGTTTCACTTGTAGCGGACAGAGTGGATGTATCTCTTGACGTGTGGCATTGGCGGCCGCTTTTAATCGCCGTTGCTACAGGCGCTACGTGTGCATTGCTTTTTTCCTTATATCCGCTTTTGCAGCTTTTTTCAGTTCCCCCGCTTCGCGTATTAAGAAAGGACATATCAGCGAATTTACGTTCCAGAAGCATTCAGTTCGTGGCTTCCGGTGGTGCAATATTCTTACTGATGTGGATGTATAGCCGAGATTTAAAGATTAGCGCAATTCTTTTCGTTTCTGGCGCTGCGCTGGTGCTTGGACTGCTTGGCGCTACGTACATCTTGATTGCCGTGGGACGCAAGTTGGGCAGTGGAAGAATGGGGGCGTGGCAATTGGCATGGGCACGTATTAAGCGACGTGCGATGGACAACAGCGTGCAACTTATTAGCTTTTCCGTCACCATTATGTTGCTTTTAGTGGTGCTGGTAATGCGCAACGATATGGTTTCGCAATGGCGCTCGCAACTGCCCGAAGGTACACCGAATTACTTCTTAATTAACATTACGCCGGATATTCAACCCGAGTTGGACAGACACTTCGCTGACAATGGCGTAAAAATCGAAGAGTTTTATCCTGTTATCCGAGGTCGATTTGTTTCTGTAAATGGAGAAGGGGTAAACACCGAGGTTTCTAAAGAAGATGAACCGAATCGAGAAGGCCGAAGAGGTTTAGGCAGAGAAGCAAATCTAACTTGGAGTAACACGCTTCAAAAAGAAAACGAGATCGTTGACGGGAACTGGCATGGCGATGGGGATAGACCATACAGTGAAGGATGGTTCCCGGTTTCCGTTGAAGAAGGCGTTGCAGAAAGGTTGAACATTAAAATGGGCGATCGGCTTACTTTTAATGTGGGCAGCGAGATTGTCGAAACGAAAGTAACCAGTATCCGTACGGTGAATTGGCAAACCATGCAGCCCAACTTCTTCTTCGTCATTCACCCCGAGGCGATGGCTTCATTTAGCCCAACTTATATTACTAGTTTTTACCTTCCTACCGAGAGAAAGGCTGAGTTAACCAACCTACTTAAGCCGTTTGCATCAATAACTATGTTCGACGTTGATGCTCGAATTAATCAATTGAGAGAAATTGTTGATCAGGTGTCTGTTGCCGTTGAATTTATTTTGGTGCTGGTATTGTTAGCGGGCAGTCTAGTATTGATTGCACAAGTACAGGCGAGCATGGATGAACGCAGACAGGAAATAGCCATACTTCGAACACTCGGTGCAAAGGGGGCGTTGATAAGAAAAAGTGTTATTTTTGAGTTTGTTATCATTGGTGTAGTAGCAGGCTTTATGGCAGCAATGGCCAATGAGTTGAGCCTTTTTTTACTTCAAACATCGGTGTTCCAAATGGAAGCAAGCTTACACCCTGAATATTGGGCAATAGCGCCAAGCGTTGGCGCTGTCGTTGTAGGCATATTAGGTGCGTTTGGATGCTGGCGTTTGCTTACACTTAATACCAGTCAGATGCTGCGGAATATGGTTTAGGTATTTTTGTGTTTAGAAGGCGCGTTAATTCAAAATGAATTCAAAATGGACAGACACTTGGTTAAGTGCCGTTTAGATTAAGGGCAGTGGACAGTCACTCAATTCAAATGAGTGTCTGTCCACTGTGCATTTCACAGCAAAGTTCGCTAATTACGAATGAGTGATTTTCGCTAAGAGTTTGAGAAGTACTTTGGTTTGAAAGTGAATAGAAGTTTTTGAGGTCTGTGACTAAGCAGAGTACCTAGCGATAATGTTGTGCAATAAATGTGGACACACACTTGCTTAGCAATTCAAGTGACTGTCCACAAGGCACATAACGAATTTCAGTAATTCAATTAAACGCGATATATCTCACTTAGCGCCTCGTCGATGGAAGGGAATTCAAAACTGAAACCGGCGGTAGTGAGCTTTTGAGGAATGACTCTTTGCCCTTCAAGTATCATCGTCGATGATTCGCCCATGGCTACTTTCATAATAAAGCTTGGGACATTGAATAGGCAAGGTCGGCTAAGTGACTTTGCGAGCGCTTTAGAGAACACCTTGTTCGTGACAGGCTCCGGTGCCGTTAAGTTAAATGCACCAGAACATGCACTATTTTCTAGCAAGAATGAGACAGCACGCACCATATCTTGTAAGTGAATCCAGGCCAAATACTGACTACCACTCCCAAGTGTCCCTCCGGCCCCCAATTTAAACGGTAGTGCCATTTTCCCTAACGCTCCGCCTTTTTCGGTGAGAACTACACCAGTTCGAAGCGTTACTACACGTGTCTTAGCTTGATCTACACTTTGGGCAATAGTCTCCCATTTAGCGCACAATTCATGTGTGAACTCGTTATGAGGAGGAGTTTCTTCAGTTACAAGCTTGTCTCCTTGATTGCCGTAGTAACCAATCGCAGAGCCCGATAAGAAAACAGGCGGAGGTGCATCGCAATAATTTATTTTTGAGACTAGCTCTGAAGTGATGTCCCAGCGGCTATCACAAATTATTTTTTTTTGAGTGTCTGTCCATCGCTTATCGGCGATAGGTTCACCAGCCAAATTAATTACCGCGTCGAAATTCTCGAAATTTTCTATCGAAGAAACGCTCTCGACTATTTTGACGTTATCCCCCAATTTGCTTTTTGCCTTTACAGCGTTGCGAGAAATCACCGTGAACTCATGTTCATGTGAATATTGCCGAATAAACTCGCTACCAATCAGTCCTGTACCGCCAGTCAAAAGAATGTTCACAATTAACTCCTTGAGATATGTCTACCCCGACTTATTGCATGATAGCGTTAGGGATACTGAATCAGAGAATCTAAGGGCATGTGGCTTATCGACTTCAACCTCAGCGTAACGCACCGAAGAGTGCTCCGCGGCAATACTTAGCACATCGGCTGTAAGTTTTTCTAGAAGAGAAAAACGGTTGTCCTCCACGAGTTTGATGATCGCCTTTGTAATCGTTTTGTAGTTAAGTGCGTCACTCATATCGTCGGTGTTTGTCGCTTTTTCAGCGTCATAATCAATTTTTACGTTTACGACAACATCCTGTTTGTTCTTGATTTCGTCTTCGTTGATACCAATGTACGTGCGTAATCTCAGGTTCTTAATTTTAATAGTGGCAAGATTAAAGTTCATTTAAGTCTCTTGTTTGTAGTTGTTTATAAGTCGTTGTAAAGTATTGTCGTTTCAGTCAGGAATGTAGCACAAAATGTCAATGGAACTACGCTCGCCAACAGCAAAAATTCTTATCGTATTAGCATGTCTAGTTGTAGTAATGGCCGGTATAAAAGCCGCCAGTGCGATAATGGTGCCATTCTTTCTCTCTATTTTTATAGCGATCGCGTGTAGCCCCATAATACGCTGGACTTCGAAATTTGGCGTGCCTAAATGGCTTTCTATAACTTTTGTTATACTACTTATCGTCGTTTTTGGTTTTCTTTTAGCTGGCTTAGTAGGCCAGTCTATGACCGAATTTAGAGAAAACTTGCCAGAGTATCGAAGTAAGCTTGATACCGAGTTTGTCTGGGTTGTGTCCAAATTGGCTGAATTTAATATCCATATCAATCGGGAGTTGATCGCTTCTCACCTCGACCCAGCAACGGCGATGTCCGTAGCGACGAATTTTATCAGTGGAATGGGGGGCGTACTTTCAAACCTTTTCCTAATTCTTCTTACCGTTATTTTCATGCTTTTTGAAGCAGATAGTATCCCTCGCCGTCTCCATATTGCGCTCGCAGATCCTGGTATGAAGCTTAAGCATATCGACAGATTTATTCGTTCTGTAAACAGCTACTTAGCAATAAAAACAGTGGTTAGTTTAGGGACCGGTTTGATTATTGGGGTTTGGCTGTATGTGATGGGGGTAGATCATTTCATGTTATGGGCTGTCTTGGCATTCATGCTCAACTTCATTCCAAACATCGGTTCTATAATTGCTGCAGTGCCAGCAGTATTGATAGCCTTTGTACAACTTGGTCCTGCCTCTGCGGGCTTCGCTGCACTCGGCTTTGTGCTTGTTAATACCATCATGGGTAATATGGTGGAGCCTAAATTAATGGGCAAGGGCATGGGGTTGTCTACGCTCGTAGTATTTCTGTCTTTAATATTTTGGGGGTGGTTACTAGGTACAGTCGGGATGCTGTTGTCTGTGCCTTTAACCATGGTAGTGAAAATAGCATTAGAGTCTCGAGAAGAGAGCAAGTGGCTTGCAGTGTTGTTGTCGAGTGAAGGCGAAAAATCTACATCCTAATTTTAGAATGAGTTAAAAGTGGACAGACACTTGTTCGTTTTTTATTAAAGTACTGAATTGGGTAGGTCGTAGAAGTGCCTGTCCGATTCAGGTCAGGCGTTTACATAATTAGGGCAAGTGAGCGAAAAGGGACAGACACTTAAAAGCTTGTAGCGGCTCTCTAAAAACGGGCAGTCGAACATTCACATATTAAGTGTCTGTCCGGTTCTAATATCTGGTTTCAAATAGCTTTCGAGATTTTGAGTGTGTGTCCACTTCCATGACTAATCATGATTGGGAAATTGAATAACAATACAAGCGCCACCGAGCGAACTATCTTCAATCAGCATTCTACCTTCATAGATAGAAACTAAGTCTGCAGCCAGCGCCATGCCTATTCCGTGCCCCTCGGTATAGGTATCGAGGCGTGTTCCTCGTTCTAATAAAATTACCTTTTTGTCGTCGGGGATACCTGGGCCGTCGTCTTCTACTTTAATTGTTAGCCAATCAGCACTCTTCGTCACTGATACGATAATTCTATTGTTCGCTGCTTTACATGCATTGTCTAAAAGATTGCCACAAAGTTCCATGAAGTCGGTCTCGTCTCCTTTAAACTGAACCTCCTCATCCAGTTCAAATTCAATAGTAAGGGCTTTATCTTGGTAGACCTTATCCATCGCATCCGCAAGCTTGTGCAAAATGGGTAATATATCGATAGCGTGTTGCCAGCCAGATTTTCCTGCGCTCGCTCTTTTCAACTGACGTTTAATGATTCGGTCAATTTGCTGCAATGCTTCGTTTACCTCCAAAGGTAAGTCTCTATTGCCGGATGCCACCGCCAGTGGAGTTTTCAAACTATGTGCCAAGTCTCCCAAGCTGTTTTTGTATCTAGCCCTTTGGGCAGCCTCAGTTTGAAGTAAACCATTTATAGATTGCTTTAATGAATCAAATTCAACAGGGTAGCGAGAGTCCAACTGACGCTTATGTCCGCTTGAAGTTTGTGAAATCTCTTCAATTAACTTTCTAACAGGGAGGAGAACTAGGCTAATCCCAATAATGATAAAAATTAGGAGTGCTATACATAGCGTGAAAATCCACTGCCACGTCGTGTCCAAAAACGTATTTCGCTCTGCTTCAAAAAGAGCTTTATTATTAAATATATAAAATCGAACAGGCTCAAAGTCTCTACTTGAAGCAAATTCCGCAGTAAAGGCGTACACAAAAAACTCGGAATCGTCTTTAAAGGTAGGTGTATAGGAGTCCAAAAATAGCTCGTTACCCACTGCAACGTCTATTTCAGGAGGTGAAAATGTATATTCAAGTGCGGATGCTGATTGCCAAATAACCTCGTTTCGAAAAACGATAATACCAAGATAGCCTGAGCCCGGAAGGTTTAACTGCTCTTCGTATAAAATTTCAGGCATATAGGGCAGGTCGCCATCTAACTCGAATGCAGATAACAAGCCTAAATTCATCAACCGAAGTTCGCTCATCTTCGCTTGAGTAAGGCTATCTGTGTACGCCTCATCCAAGATTACAACGGTGAAGGGCGCAAAGAACGCCAGAAGAACAATCGCTAAAGAGATACTTCGAAGGCGAAGCGACAACTGCCTCATAAACTTCTATTTATCCTATATCCTCTACCTCGAAGGGTTTCGATTGGCTTTAATTCACCGGTCGGATCCAGCTTTTTCCGCAGTCTTCCCACGAACACTTCAATAACATTACTATCTAAATCGAAATCCTGATCGTAAATGTGCTCGGTTAACTCTGTTTTAGAGATGACCTTTTGCGGGTTCAGCATCAGGTATTCCATGACTTTGTATTCGTAAGCGGTTAAATCCAAAGCCTGGCCATTCAATGATAGTTCTTCACTTACTGTATCTAGCGAGATAGGGCCGAACTGAATGGTAGGATTCGCTTGCCCTGAAGCTCGTCGAATTAAAGCTTTCGTTCGAGCAAGCAATTCTTCGTTATGAAAGGGTTTAGTGAGGTAGTCATCGGCGCCAGCATCGAGGCCTTCTACTTTCTCTTGCCACCTATCTCTAGCAGTTAAGATAAGTATCGGGCACGAAATGTCTGCTTGGCGAGCTTTTCTTATAACCTCAAACCCGTCTAGCTTTGGCATGCCAATGTCAATTATAGCCAAGTCGTAACTATATTCTTTAATTAGAAAAAGTGCGTGTTCGCCATTGTCTGCCAAGTCTACGCTATAGCCATTTTGTTGAAGGAGCGCGTCAAGTTGAGTTAATAATCTGCTATCGTCTTCGGCTACGAGGATACGCATGTTAATCCTTATCTTTACTTGTTTCTACCTTGCCTGAGCGTTTATCTACGTCTACCGATACTACTCTCCCTGATTTCTTGAGCACCTTTACTCGGTAGTTTTTTGAGGTTTGTTCAACTTTTAAAACGCGGCCATTTACAGCAGTGCGTGCACGTTCCGCAGCTTCGCTTTTTGATATATCGCCGCCAGTGTCTTGAAACGCCAAAGCTGGCGCTGTGTTAGACAAAGCTAACACTAAACAAATTACTGCAACACGAAGCGATAATGTCATACAACCTCACAATTATTATCCACTCAGTTCAAATTACTGATAAGTATAACTTGGTTAACTGAACCCATTCTGAACTAGGTTCAGTCTACCTTGCGGATTAAAAGCTGTATATACGCCTTAAGTAAATGGGTCTTACAAAAAAGCAAATCTTGTGGACAGACACAGATTTGAGCATCAAGTGGAAAGATATTGGGGTTGAAAGTAAAGGAATAAAGTACAGCTATGAAGTGCTGGAAGGGACAGACACTTAATTACTGTTAAATCTCAGGTTTAAATGAAAGTGTATGTCCACCGCTTCTTTTTAGATAACACAATTTCAAATTTATTAGAGCGCTCCAGATGCTATGGAGCATTGAGTAATCTTTACGCTTCCTTTGAAAAAGTGTCTGTCCACTTTGTTGATCTAGGGCTAAGGGAGATGAATATCTATTGTGCTGATGAGTGACTGTCCACAGTTACAGTTTAATGGTTTACAAAGTTCAAATAGAGGTTTGAGTGTGTGTCCAAACCTGTACCTGCCTCGCATTGGGCGGAGATGCCCTCGTTTCTCAATAGTTTTTTTAGCAAGTGAGTTCGGTGACATCGATTTCTTTGGCATGGCATGTGCGAGGCATTGGCTCCGTATAAATCAACAAAGTGAAAATAAGCTGTTCAGCTCAACTACTTAACTAGATAGTAAAGTCGGACAGACACTCATTTTCAACAAGGTGAAATTATGTCTAGCGATATTAAGAAAACAATGTGGAAAGCAATGTCAGATAGTCCAAAAGTAATGGTAAGTCTGGTAGGCGAGGATATGCATGCCGAGCCTATGTACGCCCAGCTTGATAAAGACGCTGATAGTGAGTTTTGGTTTTACACTAGTCGAGACAACCGCATTGCTAAAGGTGGAAAAGCGATGGTTCACTTTGCATCCAAAGGCCATGATGTATTTGCTTGTATCCGAGGCAACCTCACTGTTGAATCACGTAAAGAGGTAATTGATAAATACTGGTCTAATCCAGTAGAAGCATGGTTCGAGAAAGGTAAAGATGATCCTTCTTTATTAATGCTTCGCTTTGAACTTATAGATGCAGAAGTATGGGATGCAGACCCTTCACTCAAAGGTATGTTTAAAATGCTCACTGGTAAAACGGTAAAGCCAGAAGAGATGGGTGAACACGAGAAGGTCGAACTTTAAACGCAGCATTTTGGGCCAATTTTATGGCGAAGCTTGGAGGCGTTAGGAGACTTACTCAGAGGAGCGAGTGTCTGTCCACAAGGGATTGTTTATTGCGATTGTTGGCTGATTATCAAGTGCCTGTCCATAATTGGCTTCACACCAGACAGTAGTCTAGCAAATAAGTGTGTGTCCAAAGTTAGCTTCATTAATGTTGACGCAAAAAAAGCCCCTGAAATCCAGAGTAATCTGATTTTCAGGGGCTTTCGCTATTTAACATTAATTACGATATAACGCTTAGCTCAAAATCTAAGGCAAAACCTTTTTGTAAGGTTTAACTACAACACTTTTATAAACACCAGCTTCGATGTACGGGTCGGCATTTGCCCATGCTTGGGCAGCTTCAAGCGAATCAAACTCTGCTACCACTAGCGAACCGGTAAAGCCGGCTGGGCCAGGATCTGGGCTATCAACAGCAGGAAAGGGACCAGCTATTATTAAACGGCCCGCATCTTTTAATGCATTCAAACGTTCAAGGTGAGCAGGGCGCGCCGCCAAGCGTTTTTCTAGACTGTCCGCAACATCGGTTGCACAAATCATATATAGCATGCGTTTATCCTTTCGCCGTAGCTGCTTTCATGCTTTCAACAAAGCTGCCGAGCTCGCTTAGCATTTTGTGACTGTCCGATAAATTGGCAGCGATGATGTTCACCGTCGCCGAGCCTGAAATTGCGCCAGCGGCACCTGCGTCAATAGCAGATTTAACCTGTTCAGGTGTAGAAATACCAAAACCTAACAATGCTGGTGCTGCTTTATGTTTATTCAAGCGCTCAATAAGCTCTGAAGCAGGCACGTTTGCGGCAGTTTCTGCACCTGTAACGCCCGCACGGCCTAGCAGATATGTATAGCCTTTTGAGTATTCCCCGATTTTTTCCATGGTTTCGTCAGTAGCATTCGGCGGTGCAATCAAAATTTGAGAAATGCCTGTTGCTTCTGCAGCTTTTTGAAAAGGTGCCGCTTCGCGAATTGGCACGTCTGCAATCAAAATTGAGTCAACGCCTGCCTCTTGCGCTTTGTTGTAAAAATTCTCGATACCTTGAGCCATAACTAAGTTACTGTAAAGTAACAAACCAATTGGAACATTAGGATATTTTGCGCGAACACGAGAAATAACACCCAAGCAATCTGCTACCGTCACCTTATTACTTAACGCGCGAATGGCAGAAGCTTGGATTGTGGGGCCATCAGCGATGGGGTCAGAGTAAGGTATACCTAACTCAAGTGCGTCAGCACCGCTTTCTACTAGCTGGCAAATAATGGCTTCAGATTGCGCTAAATCGGGGTCACCTACCATTACAAAAGGTACGAAAGCGCCTTGGTTCTTTTCATCAAGGCCGGCAAACATCTGTGCATATCTATCCATTATAAATCGTCCCCTAAAATGTTGATAACGTGCGCTAAATCTTTATCGCCACGACCTGATAAGTTAACTACGATGATAGTCTCTTCCTCCGCTTCATCCGCCATATTAAGTGCGTGCGCTAAGGCATGCGACGATTCAAGGGCAGGAATAATACCTTCTTTTCTTGCAAGCAATTGAAATGCATTCAGCGCTTCTTCGTCGGTGGCGGCCACGTATTCCGCTCGGCCAATGTCGTGAAGATAAGCATGCTGAGGGCCAACAGCAGGGTAGTCGAGACCAGCAGATACTGAGTAGCTCTCTTCAATCTGGCCTTCTTTGTCTTGCATGATGAAGGTGTAAGCGCCGTGAAGAATACCTTTTGTACCCGTCACGATAGTTGCGCCGTGCTCTTTGGTGTGCACGCCTTTACCCGCAGGCTCAACGCCCACTAAGCGTACAGAAGGCTCATCAATAAAGTCTGCAAACATACCGATAGCATTTGAGCCTCCGCCCACACATGCTACTACGGCGTCAGGTAAGCGACCTTCTTTTTCCATAATTTGTGCGCGAGTCTCTTCGCCAATCATGCGGTGATATTCACGAACAATAGTCGGGAACGGGTGTGGGCCCGCGGCTGTGCCTAACAAATAGTGCGCTTTATCATAGTTTGCTGACCAGTCGCGCATGGCTTCGTTTACGGCATCTTTGAGCGTACCTGAGCCTGCGTTTACAGGAATAACCTCTGCGCCCATCAGCTTCATACGGAACACGTTTGGCGCTTGACGTTCAACGTCTTTCGCACCCATATAAATACGCGCTTTAAGCCCCAACAATGCACATGCTAACGCGGTTGCAACACCGTGCTGACCCGCGCCAGTTTCGGCGATAACTTCTTTTTTACCCATGCGCTTGGTAAGTAGCGCTTGGCCCAACACCTGGTTAGTTTTGTGTGCGCCACCGTGAAGCAAGTCTTCACGCTTTAGGTATAATTTTACCTTCGGGTTACTTACTAGATTACGAGTTAACGTCATTGATGTGGGGCGACCGGCATAATCTTTCAACAGAGATAAAAACTCTTCGTTAAATGTTGGGTCGTCCTTGGCATCTAAAAATGCTTTTTCCAGTTGGTCTAGTGCTGGAATAAGTAGCTCGGGCACGTACATGCCACCAAATTCGCCAAATTTTGTATCTAACTGGTTCATTACGTTGTCCTGTATTTAAATTAGTAACGGCGGCAAATAGCAAAAAGCGCGTCGAGTTTTTCTTCGCTTTTCACGCCTGGGGCGGTTTCTACGCCTGAATTCACATCAATAGAACCACAGCCGGTTGCAATAGCTTCTGCAACATTCTGGGCGTTAATACCGCCAGCAAGCACTAACTTATGCTTCGCTTCGATATCGTTTAATAGCTGCCAATTGAACGCTTCGCCTGTACCGCCCTTCGCATCACCCACTTGGCAATCCAGAAGAACACGGCTTACAAGGCTATTTTTTAAGTGTCTGTCCACTGCGTTTGGTAGTGCGTCAGAAGAGGTTGCTTTTACACCTTCGACTTTCCAAATTTCACAACCTTCTGGAAGCTTTGCAGCAAGCGCTGAAATGTAGGTGTCATCTTCGCTGCCGTGAAGCTGCACGGCAAAAAGGTTGAGCGAGGCGGCGAGTGATGCCACTTCATCAATGTCGTGATTAACGAACACACCAACAAAAACACCGTCAACGCTTTGCGTTATGGTCAAAGCCTGTGCTTCGCTCACACAGCGTGGCGATTTTTCAGCGAAGATAAGTCCGCCAAAGCTAGCGCCTTTATCAAACGCCATGTGCGCTTGTTCGGGGGTGGTAAGTCCGCACACTTTAACTGCGCCATTCACTAACGTTTTCACAGCGCGCGGTAGGTCAGACTCTGCCATTAACGCACTGCCCACCAAAAAGCCTTGGGATACAGGCGCTAAACGAAGCACATCTTGGTGTGTGTATATGCCCGACTCTGAAATAACCACGTAGTCGTGCGTGGCTTTTTCAAGCATGGGCACAAGGCGTTCGGTTGTGGCTAAATCGGTAGAAAGGTCGCGTAAGTTGCGATTATTGATACCAATAATGTTGGCTTCAAGGGCAATAGCGCGCTCCATTTCTTCTTCATTACTTACTTCGGTAAGAATGTCTAATGACAGAGCATTGGCAACGCTTGCCAACTCGCGATACTCGTCATCATTTAGCACACTAAGCATTAATAGTACTGCGTCGGCATTATAGTGACGGGCTAGATACACTTGATAGGTATCAACGAAGAAATCTTTGTTAAGCACAGGCTGAGCAACACGTTCAGTAACATAAGCTAAGTACTCAAATTTACCTTGGAAGTACTTCTCGTCTGTCAGCACAGAAATACCGGCAGCATAAGGCGTGTAAGCCGCTAAGATCTCGTCTAAATCGAAATGCTCTCGAATAAGGCCTTTTGAAGGCGATGCTTTTTTGCATTCGAAGATAAAGCCTGCGTTTGGCTCACTAAGTGCGGCAAATAAACTCTTTTCAGAAGGAACTAGATTCGCCTTGAAGCTTTCTAGCGGCAGTGCTTCTTTGCGTGCGGCCACTTCTTCTCGTTTGTCTGCAACAATTTTCTCAAGCACATTAGCCATTCGTGCTTACCTCCTGAGTAATTTTGGCAACCTTCGTTAATAACTGCATGGGTAACCCTTCGGCCATAGCGTTCATCGCCATTTCAGCCCCTTCTTTGAAGGTTGAGGCTTTGCCGGTTACTTTCAACAGTGCCCCGCAGTTCATAGCGATAGCGGCACGGTGCGCCTCTTTACCTTCGCCGTTTAGCGCTGCTTCAACAAATTGTCTGTTTTCTTCAGGTTCACCGCCTTCAATCGCGGAAAGAGGATAATGAGGTAAACCGAAGTCTTTAGCGGTAACGGTAAGCTTGCGAATATCGCCGTGCTCAAGGTCGTAAATCATTGATTCGCCGTGAAGCGCCAGTTCATCCAAGCCATCGCCATGCACTATCATTGCGCGGTGTTGGCCAAGCAGCATAAGGGTTTTTGCGTAAGGTTCAAGCAGTTCAGGCGAGTATACGCCGAAAACGCCATGAGTTGGACCCGCCGGGTTTGCCAGTGGCCCCAGTATGTTAAACAAGGTTCTGGTCTTCATCGCAGCGCGCACGGGGGCTGCGTGGCGCATGCCTGCGTGATAAACCGGTGCAAAAAGAAATGTGAAATTTGCTTCATCTAAGCATTTACGGGATGTTTCTGGGCTTATTTCTAACTTCAGTCCAAACTGGCGAAACAAGTCAGCAGAGCCAGACTTACTCGACACACTGCGGTTACCATGCTTTGCTACTTTCACGCCACACGCTGCGGCAACTACACCGGCTGCACTGGAAATATTAATGGTGTTGTGTCCATCTCCGCCTGTACCAACGATATCTGCGAATTCATAAGTCGGTGTGGGAAAAGGCAGTGCATTGGCAACCATGGCACTCGCTGCACCCGCAATTTCACTGGGCGATTCTTTTTTCATTTTCAGTGCAGTCAGCACTGAAGCAATCATCACTTCGCTTTGCTCACCGTGCATGATGCTGTTAAACAAGCTGTATGCCTCGGTTTGCGACAGTGATTCTCGCAACATAATTTGTTCTAGTAGAGGGCCTGCGTTAAGCATGGTTCGCTCCCTGTAACGTTAAATAGTCAATACTTTGCTTTAACAGTAAACTGCCGTGGGCTGTTAAAATAGATTCCGGATGAAATTGGAAACCCAACATGCGATCTTCGCTATTGTAAACTGCCATTACGGCCTCACTGCCGTCATCGTTTATTGTAGATGCGCAAACAGTAAGGTTTTCAGGCAATGAATGTGCCACTAAAGAGTGGTAGCGTGCGACATGTAAGGGCTGCTGTAAGCCTTTGAACATGGCGTCTTCAGAATGGGTAATAGCAGAAGACTTGCCGTGCATAACTTGGCTGGCGCGACCTACGGTGCCGCCGTAATGCTCAACAATAGCTTGATGACCTAAGCAAATGCCGATCACGGGGAATACACCGTGTACCTTTTTAAGTAACTCAGGCATACAGCCGGCTTCACTTGGTGCGCCTGGGCCTGGCGACAACATAAGAAGCACTGGGCCTTTCGCTGCTTGTTCCTGCATTCTTTCAAACAGAGCATTTGCTGAAACCGTGTTGCGATAGACCTTAATGTCTAGGTTTAAGGTGCGCAGTTCGTCCACAAGGTTGTAGGTAAATGAGTCTACATTGTCGAGCAAAAATAGGGTGGTCACTTGCTGATTCATGCGTTGCCTCCTTCATTTAACGCAACGTTGATACTTTCAGCTTCTTCTTGTAGCGCTGCTTTTACTGCACCAATGACCGCTTGCGCCTTAGCGCGAGTTTCATCAGCTTCAGCTTGTGGAACCGAGTCATATACTACGCCTGCACCCGCTTGAATATAAGCCGTGCCGTTTTTCACAAATGCTGAACGAATGACAATACAAGTGTCCATATCGCCTTGACCATTTAAATAGCCAACCGCGCCGCCATAACTGCCGCGGCGTTTTTTCTCTACTTCGCGAATTAACGTCGCTGCGCTTACTTTTGGTGCGCCAACTAGGGTGCCCATATTCATGCAGGCTTGATAAGCGTGCAGTGGATCTAAGTCGTCACGTAGTTGGCCAACCACGCGTGACACCAAGTGCATCACATGAGAGTAACGGTCAACCTTTAGCAAGTCTTTCACATAGCGTGTGCCTGGGCGACTCACCTTTGCCACATCGTTTCGGGCAAGGTCAACCAGCATAATGTGCTCAGACTTTTCTTTGGTGTCTTCGCGAAGGTTAAGCTCAATACGGCTGTCTAAATCTCTGTCGATACTGCCATCAGGGCGCTTGCCGCGCGGACGGGTACCGGCGATAGGGTAGATTTCTACTTGATTGCTTTCTCTTTCGTATTTAAGCGCTGATTCAGGAGAGGCACCAAATATGCTGAAAGCGGCATCTTGCATGTAAAACATGTAAGGGCTTGGGTTTGATTCTTTAAGTTTAGCGTAAGCAAGTAGTGGCGACGGGCAGGGGAGAGAGAATGTGCGCGAGGGCACAACCTGAAAAATGTCGCCAGCTAAAATGTGCTGCTTTAAGTCCAGCACATGGTTGCAGAACTGTTCATCGCTTAAATCAACACTAACTTCAACGCTTGGGTTAAAAGAAGAAAGTGACTGTCCGTTTTCGGTTTCGTTTGAGTTTTCTGAGTCGGAAACGAGTGACTGTCCGCTTTGTGCTTCACTTTCTACATCAGCAATCTTTGCTGTATTTGCACCTACTAGCACTGGTTCAGCGGGCATGTCGTGTAACTGCTGATGAATTGCTTCTAAGCGCTGCGCAATGGCAAAGTATTGCTGGGCAACGTCTTGTCCGCTAAAAACACTGCCAATTAAATGAGTCTCGCGGGTTTGGTGGTCAACGGTAATTAAAGTTTCTGCCAGGTAAAACACAAAGTCTGGACAGTCATTTTCACCTTCTGCAACATCAGGTAATTTTTCAAAGCCTGCTAGCATGTCGTAGGCAAATACACCGCCTAAGAAAACCGCGTGGGGATGTTGGCGAATTGGCGTTATCTTATTGATAACAATGCGAAGCGCGTCCATTACGCTTGCGGTCTTTAAGCGGCTGTCTTCGTCAAGTTCACCGTCGGCTTCATCACATACCAACGTAATAGAAGTGTCTGTCCTTTCTTTAATGTGTAGGCCGTCAGGGGCATGGTCAACAAATAAAGGTAAGACCGAAGCACCGTTGCCAGTCAGTGCCTTTACTTCAACGCGGTTGCCCCGGCATTCCATGCGCAGTGCTGCGTCAACCATTAACAAGCTTTGTAAATCGTCTTTAGAATCAATTTCTGCCGACTCTAAAAGCAATGCGTTATTTTTATTGCCACAAAGGTGGGCGAACGCGGCAAGTGGGTCGTCTACATAATGTCCCACCTGCTCAATTGTCTCTACCTTACCTGGAGAAATCCCCAGTTCCGCTAAACTCATTTTTGCTACTCTCCAACTGCAAAAAGACAAAAAAAAGGCCCGTATAAACGGGCCTTTATGTGTATTCATTCACGCACTACAGTGCACACCGCCCGTTAAGTTAGGGAGTGCCACCACCAAGCTGCAACTGTCATTGCTGTTGAAATATTGTATGAATGCATGAATTACTCGTTGTTTTTCCAAACTTCAATAGGATTTGAAGCGGTTAGTACGTATACTTTGTGTGTATAGAAGAAAACAAATTGCCGTTTGTGTCAACCTAAAATTTGCATAAGACATTGAAAATAGATCTACACAGTCATACAAAATTCTCTGATGGCCACCTAACGCCAGAAGAATTAATCCTTCGCGCGCACACCATGCAGGTGGATGCGCTTGCCGTTACCGACCACGATACCGTAGCCGGTTTGGAAGAAGCACATGTTACCCAATCGAAGCAAAAACGTGCATTAACCATTATTGATGGTGTTGAAATTTCCACCACTTGGCACAGTTTCGATATCCATATAGTTGGATTAAATGTGGACAGACACTGCACAACGTTTCTTGAGCGGCTGCAAGGCCAGTCTCAAACCCGAGAAGCCCGAGCTGAAAAAATTGCTGATAAGCTCGAAAAGTGTGGGTTTGAAGGTGTTCTAACGCGAGCAAAAGCGCTAGCGGGCGTTGGTCAAGTAACGCGGGCGCACTTTGCGCGAGTATTGGTAAATAACTACGGTGTGCCCAGTATGGACGCCGCGTTTAAAAAGTATTTAGGAAAAGGCAAACGCGCGGCGGTTAAAGCAGAGTGGCCAAGTATTGAAACGGCTATCGAGTGGATCCACGATGCAGGTGGACAAGCTGTACTGGCTCATCCTGCTCATTATGATATGACAGCGAAGTGGCTACGGCGTTTGGTGGCCTTGTTCGAACAAGCCGGTGGCGACGCCATTGAAACTGCATTCCCAGGTATTAATAAAACCAAACAAGAGCTTATTAATGAGCTTGCACAAACCCATCAGTTACTAGCATCGGCGGGCTCTGATTTTCACTTTCCGTCTCGTTGGACTGAGCTGGGTAAAAACCTCGGCATTAGCAGTAAGCTCACACCCGTATGGCATAATTGGAAACAATTTGAAGGGCAGATGGCCAAGAGCTAAGGAAATCTAATTTGCAACGCTCTCGGTATAAATGGGCAAGGTAAGGCAAATGGTTCACGTACGGTTGATGAGCGCTATAGCTAATTAAAATGCCGAGAGTTGGTTAGTAAAAAGCTTAAAAGCGAGTTTTACCAACGAGCTTAACCAGCAAGCTTTACGAGTGGACAGACACTTACCTCGTTGGCAAAGTAGTATCGTTCTGCGCGTTTAAGAAAAGGAAGTAATTATGAGTCAATTTTTCTATGTGCACCCCGACAACCCGCAAAAGCGCCTAATTAGTCAGGCTTGTGAGTTAATTCGAGAGGGGGCAGTGGTGGTGTATCCGACAGACTCAGGCTACGCCATAGGTTGCCAAATGGAAGACAAAAAGGCGCTTGAGCAGTTGTGTCGTATTCGTCAAATCGATAAAGATCACAACTTTACCTTAATGTGTCGAGACATGTCTGAGCTATCAATTTACGCAAAGGTAGACAACACGGCGTTCAGGCAAATTAAGAACAACACACCAGGGCGTTACACCTTCGTGTTGAAAGCGACCCGCGAAGTACCAAAGCGTTTGCAAAATCCTAAACGTAAAACCATAGGTATTCGCGTGCCCGATAACGCCATTGCACTTGCATTATTGGAAGAGCTGGGCGAACCATTGATGTCTACGTCTTTGATTTTGCCAGGCAATACCATGGCTGAATCAGACCCAGATGTCATTCGCGACAACTTAGAAAAGCAAGTAGGGCTTATTATTCACGGTGGTTACATTGGTGAGCAGCCCACTACCGTGGTTGATTTGTCGGAAGACACACCAGTAATTGTGCGACATGGCACGGGCGATCCGTCTCCCTTTGAGTAACTTTCGTTAGGCTGACTTTTTGAAAAGATAGTTTTAAATAGGTTATTTTAAATAGCTTCTTTTGCTAGTTGCAGGTGGGAGTTATAGTAGGAAACCGTAAGCTAAGTTTCTAAGGGCTGTAGCGCTTCGGTTTGCAGCGAAGCACTACAGGCCCTCGCGTGAACGCGTAAATAATAATATCAATAATCGCCGCTTTGTTAGCGCGTAAAAACGGTTGTGGAACTGTGTCAGAGCTTGTTGAAGACAATAATAACGATAATGACGCCTCTGTTGAGAAGGGGCTTTCGACACCTGTTCAGCAGCCGTTGCCACTTGCGTTTATTAATGGCGAAGCGCTAATTGAAAAGCCTGAAGATCTCTTCATTCCCCCCGATGCCCTAGAGGTCATATTAGAAACCTTCGAAGGGCCGCTCGACTTACTACTTTATCTGATTAGAAAACAAAAGTTTGATATCACCACACTGCCCATCGCTGATGTTACCAAGCAGTATATGGAGTATGTGGATGCCATGATGTCGCTAAAATTAGAGCTGGCGGCAGAGTACTTGCTGATGGCAGCCATATTGGCAGAAATTAAGTCCAGGCTTCTACTGCCTAAACGCAGTGACGATTCCGACGAAGAAGAAGACCCTCGCGCAGAGCTTATTCGCCGATTAAAAGAATACGAGCTAGTAAAGCAAGCGGCAGAAGATTTAGATATTCAGCCTAGACTTGAACGGGATATTTTCACCACTCACGTTGAACTAAGTGAGAATGTGGCGCCAATTCGCATTGAGCCCGATGTGTCTTTAGCTGAAATTGTATTGGCGTTCAGTGCGGCTATGAAGCGCGCTGAAGCGTTTGAACACCATACCATTGCACGGGAAGCACTGAGCACGCGAGAGCGCATGTCACTCATCTTGTCGTTACTCACAACAACAGAATATACGCCACTTGAACGCCTATTTACGGTTGAAGAAGGTAAAGCTGGGGTAGTGGTTTGCTTCTTAGCAATTTTAGAATTAGTAAAAGAACAGCTAATTTTATGCATTCAGGCAGGTCCTTATGCAAAAATTCATGTAAAATTAGGTGCCCATGAAGAAAATTAACACGGCGCAGCTTAAACAATTGGTAGAGGCAGCAATATTTGTTGCTGATAAACCTATTTCAAAGCAGCATTTAAAAGAAACGGTACTTAATGAGTTTACCGTAGCTGATAGAACCTTGAGTAAGGTGATTAACGAGCTAAAGTTAGACTATCAGCCAAGAGGCATTCAGCTGGTGGAAGTAGCAAGTGGCTATCGCTTTCAGTCGTTAGATGCGTTAAGCCCGTGGTTAAGCAAATTGTGGCAGGAAAATGCGCCAAAGTATTCTAGAGCAATGCTCGAAACCTTGGCACTCATTGCCTATCGTCAACCTATAACCCGCGGAGAAATAGAGCAGGTAAGGGGCGTGGCGGTAAGCAGTAATATAATAAAGACACTCACAGAACGAGACTGGGTAAAGGTAGTAGGTCACAAAGAAGTGCCTGGGCGACCAGCGCTTTATGCAACTACCAAAGCCTTCTTAGACTATTTTTCGATGACGTCGTTGAGCGATTTGCCCAATGCTGATGCTTTCGAAAACATGGCTGAAAGCGTTGCGTCAGACTCGCCGCTTAAGGTGTTAAATGAGGCACCGTCTGAATAGACCGTGCGACCGTAAACAAGCAATTAAAGAGTGAAAACCCATGACTGAAAAGTTGCAAAAAGTACTGGCTAACCAAGGGCTAGGCTCGCGACGAGAAATGGAACGTTGGATTGAAGAAGGCCGAGTATCGGTCGATGGCACCAAAGCGACATTAGGAGATAGAGTTGATCACACTGCACAAATCCGTGTTGATGGTCATTTGCTATCTCGTCAAACAGAACAGCCAATTTGCCGAGTGTTGATGTACAACAAACCCGAAGGTGAATTGTGTAGCCGTCACGACCCTGAAGGTCGCGATACGGTATTCGACCGTCTACCCGCTATTCGACTAGGGCGCTGGATCACCGTTGGTCGTCTAGACATGAACACCAGTGGCCTGCTGTTATTCACCAACGATGGTGAACTAGCCAACCGCCTAATGCACCCAAAATGTGAAGTAGAACGCGAGTACGCAGTGCGTGTATTCGGTGAGGTAACGGGCAAAACGCTACATACCCTTCAAAAAGGTGTAGAGCTGGAAGACGGCGAAGCAAAGTTCCTGACAATTTCAGGTGCGCCTACGCCGCAGCATGCTGAAGATGAAAGCATGAACCGTTGGTACAACGTAACGTTGAAAGAAGGACGTAATCGCGAAGTGCGTCGTCTTTGGGAGTCGCAAGGCGTGCAGGTTAGCCGCCTGATCCGTGTTAAGTATGGCCCAATTGAACTGCAAAAGCGTCTACCGCAAGGTGCATGGGTAGAACTTGGGTTAGAAGACGTGAACGCGCTTCGTAGCCATGTTCAATTGCCGGATGAAACGCAAACTATGGTTAATGTACGCCAGGGTAAACTTGACCACGCGCGATTAAGCCGCATGCGTCGCTCGGTTAAAAAGCATAAAGTGCGTAAGCAACAAAGCTTGAATAAACGAGCTGGGCGTCCCGCCAAACGTAAGTAATGTCTTATTTATCCATCACGTGTAAGTGAATACTCAAAGCCGCAAGCGTTCGCTAGCGGCTTTTTTATTTTAGCAACGCGTATTCTTCAACTTAATCACTAAGTTTGTCTCCCATTTAATTCTGATTTCAGTCTCGATGATTACGATCTTCTTTCTAAGCGATGGCGTAGCAAAGTGTGAAGCTGCTACGTCAAGTAGCGTAAGACCAACACGGAAAAGGAGAACGTAATGAAAGATATGCCTCAGTTAGGAATGGGAACGTTTCGGTTGAAAGATGATGAGGCCCGTGAATCAGTCAGTAAAGCGCTAGAGGTTGGTTTCAGACACATTGACACCGCACAATTTTATGACAACGAAGCACAAGTTGGCGATGCCATAAAAACCAGCGGCCTTGAGAGAAGCGAACTGTTTGTCACCACCAAAGTGTGGCACGAGTCATTGGGCGATGCTCATTTTATTCCAAGTGTTCACGAAAGCTTAGAAAAGCTGAAGCTAGAATATGTTGATTTGCTTCTTATCCATTGGCCATATCCTGGCAATGATATTTCACTCCAAAGTTACTTAGGCAATCTTGCGAAGGCGAAAGAGCAAGGGCTTACTCGTCATATTGGGGTGTCTAATTTCACTATTGATTTGTTAGATAAAGCCGAAAAGGTTCTTGGTAAAGACGAGATTTACACCAACCAAATTGAAATCCATCCTTTCATGCAAAATAAGAAAGTTGTTGAAGCGTGTAAGGAAAAAGGCATAAAAGCGACTGCATATATGCCATTTGCTGTAGGAAAAGTAATGAAGGACGAAACGTTATTGCGAATAGCGCAAAACCACGATGCGACGCCAGCGCAAGTTGTTCTGGCGTGGATGGAGAAGCGTCACATTTACGCAATCCCTTCATCAACCAGTAAAGTACACTTGGCAGAGAATTTAGCTTACGGTGGTGTACATTTAACTGATTCAGAGCTCGCGCTTATTGATGATCTTGATAACGGCGACCGAATTGTAAACCCAGATTTTGCTCCAGAATGGGATTAACGCTTTATAGAGCACGTTTGTCTATAGAATAGTAGTAGGGCTAACGTTAGATTTATGCTAGCCCTATGTGCTAGGTCAACTTCACAGGCCGCCTTTGAGGTACTGATGGCGGCTCTTGAAGAGTCATTGAATTACCGGTTCAGATTAAATCGATAGATGTGACTTGGTATGGACTCGTGTAAAGGTGTTTTTTAAGGCATGTGATACCGAAAACATCATATGCTCTATTCGGCTTGCTCTATTTCTTTGATGACTTTGGCAGGGTTACCACCTATGACCACATTGTCCCCAAAAGACTTAGTTACCACCGCGCCAGAGGCCACAACCACATTGTCTCCCAACGTTACACCAGGGTTTATGACCGCCATGCCACCAATCCAGCAGTTGTCGCCAATAGTTATAGGCTTGGCAAACTCGATGCCAGTTGCCCTTTGTACCGGATCTAACGGGTGCGTAGCGGTGTACAAACCGACTTGAGGCGCAATCATGCAGTTATCACCTATCGTGACCTTCGCTGCATCTAAAATCACACAATTGAAGTTAGCAAAAAAGTTCTCGCCTACGTGGATATTTTCGCCGTAATCGCATTTGAATGAAGACTCGATGTAAAGCCTTTTTCCAGTACTACCAAACAGCGCTTTTAATATTCTTGTACGCTTTTTGTGGTCGCTTTGACAAGTTGCGTTGAGCTCGTCTAATTGCATACGGCATTGCTTTCGCAATGCCGATAATGTTTTGTCTGACGGAAAGTATAAATCGCCAGCAAGCATCTTTTCTTGTTCAGTCATGCATTTCCAGAATGTTAGCTTAAATGATTAAGCTGATAAGTTACTGCGCACCACTGTAGCTTACAACGACTTTTTGCTTAAGTTCGTCGCTTTCAATATCTAAGTTAACAGGACGGTGCAAAACAATGTTGCCGTCCACAGTAACCGATGCACTAATCGATAGGGTAGGTTTGTTGTCTGATTTCTTACCCCAAGAGCTTTCACTTTCCTTATATACGATATCGCCTAAAACATGAGAAGAGCCAGACAAAGTAATATCGCCGTTGAGTGTTTTGATGTGTTTTTCAATGGTTGTATCAACGGCTGTTATGTCTCCATTCACTGTTTCAACACTACCGCCAATCGTACTTTGCGTGGGAAGCGTAACATTTCCATTCACGGTCTCTACACCCTTAAGCACATTGAGGTGTGAAGCTGCACTTACATCGCCATTTACAATGTCGATATTTCGGACAGACACATGGCTACCCATTTCAAGATTTCCGTTAACAATGCTGACTTCATCCGCGCCACCATGATCGCTAATTTCCACATTGCCATTAACAGAAGAAATATCGCCAGCGTGCTTCCCTTCAGCTATGTCAATATTGCCTAGAATAGAACTGAAGTCACTGCCTTCTAATGCACTAGCGTCGCCAACATGGATAACGCAGCCCGTAAGTAATGAAGCTGATAGCAGCATAGCTGCACTGGCAATAATAGACTTTTTCATATTCTTATATCCTAAAGTGTTTGGTGAGTGTGATGAATAACACGCTTATGTCACTGTGTTATATCATTTTTTCTAAAGTTTTACTGAAATCTTTACCTGCATAGTAAGTGTTATCATATTTCGTGCCACTCATTAAAATTCAATATAATCATGGGGTTATGCAGTTTTTTCAACAATATAAAACTTCCAAGCTAGTGAAATTCCTCACTAAATTGCCTCATCGACTAATGCATTGCGAATCTGACCAATTCACCATCCGATTATTAAAATAAAGCGTGGTACAGGAATGGACAGACACTTGCTAACAGTTGCAGAAGCACCAGCAGTACAGGAATGGACAGTCACTTGATAGTAGAAGCGTGATTGACAAGTATATGGAGGTCAAGAGGATGCCCGAAGAGCAAAGAGGCCAAATATAATCATTATAAGTGTGTGTCCAGAGGGGACAGGTAAAAAGCGGATTATTTGAGTGTGTGTCCAGAGGGGACAGGTAAAAAGCGGATTATTTGAGTGTGTGTCCAGAGGGGACAGGTAAAAAGTGGATTATTTGAGTGTGTGTCCGGCGAGGACAGGTTGAAAAGTAAATGCTGGGCTTTTTTTGAATAGGCCTGGTGTTTGCATCCTTGAAATTGAATATGGGATGCTAGCTACTTTAGGTTTTCTATAAATGTGACCTTAAAAGTACTTTTTGCTAAGGAAGTCGGTGCAGTGCAAATCGGTCTCAATGCTGGACGAATATTTTGAATGGAGTAGTAGATGCAGGACAAATACACGCAGTTAAACAAGGCGAAAAGGCTAGCTTTGGCCTGTTTAATTTTTGCTGCAAGTGTCTTTATCGGAACAATATTAATTCCAAAATTTTATTCAAGTTTGGAAGGAGCATGGTGGCTGGGGCTTATTAAAATGGCCAGCGAGGCGGCGCTAATCGGCGGCCTTGCTGATTGGTTTGCCGTAACTGCACTGTTTAAGCCAATACCTGCTCAATACCCCATTCCGCATACCAATATCGTAGCAAGCAACAAGTCTGTTATTGCTAATAACTTGTCTTTGTTCGTTAAAGAGAAATTTTTTCATCCTGAAGCGATAGAACGTCTTATTCGAAACAGTGACCCAGCCAAAGGCGCTGGAAGATGGTTGTCACAAGAGAGAAACGCTACCCGGTTAAGTCGCTTTCTATGTGATGCTTTTGCAGGTGTTCTCCGCGTGCTTGATGATAAACCTGTTAAGGCATTTATCACTAAAACAGCACAAAAGGGCATTAACCAGCTTGATCTTAGACAGTTGATGGCGACCTCGTTGGGCGCTGTGACGAAAGAACGTCAGCACCAGGTTGTCCTTGATAGAGTGCTGGGAAAACTGGCCAAACTGCTCGCAGAGCCAGAAACCCAAGTTTATATAGCAGACACGTTAGTGGTTTGGTTGAAAACCGAATACAGTCGTATTGAAAAGTTATTACCCTCTAGTTGGTTAAGCGAGCAGGGGGCGTTAATTGCGGTTAAAGCTGTTTCAAGCATCTTAGAAGATATATATGCGGATGAGCACCACCCCATCCGCCATGCGTTTGACGAGCAAGTACATGAATTTCTTTATGAATTACAGCACAGTCCGTTAATGGAGAAAAAGGTAAACAACTTCCGCGAAAAAATTATCAACGACCCAGCGTTAAACGCATACGTTCAGCAGTCATGGGCTAAGTTTCATCAATGGTTGTTAGCTGCTCTTGAAGAGCCAAATGGTAAAGCTGAGGCTAAAGTATCTGGACTTCTAAAGGACTTGGGCACTACGTTAACGCAAGATACAGAACTAGCAAAGGCGTTCAATAAGCACATTGGAGAAGCAGCAAAATATATGGCGCCTGAGCTGGCTGAATTTCTAACACGTCATATACGCGACACCATCAATAGTTGGGATGAACGTGAAATGGCACAGCAGGTGGAGCTAAATATTGGTCGCGATCTTCAAAAAGTGCGCATTAATGGCACGATTGTAGGCGGGCTTATAGGTGCGTTATTGTTTGGTGTAGAAGCGCTACTTGGCCTCTAGCCGCAATTCAAAGCAATGCCATACGGCATTGCTTGACCCTCGCTTTGTAACTCTAAGCTCGGAATAAACTGCATTTTGTTTTAAATAGTATTTGTCGGCCACAAACAGCAAGAAAAACGCCTATTTTGCGGTTAGTGCAAAGACTAAATTATCAGCGTCTACTTTGCCTTTCAAACCGCCTTCAAGCACCGAGCGTTCTAGCCTTTTAATGTTGTAATCGGCAGAGTAAAGAGAATCAACGGTCTTTTCATTTACGCTAAATGGAGGGCCAGCCATTTCGTTTTGGTCGTAATCAAAAGAAATAATAAGCTGTGGAGCACATTGAGTGATCGCAATTAAGTGTGCAGAATATTGTTCGCGAAGTGGGCTAGGCAGGGCCACCAATGCCGCTCTGTCGTAAACACCTGTAACGTCACCTATGTCGCTTGATGTAAGCTTAAATATATCGCCTACAAATATGGTCAAGCCGTCTTTTGCGTAAACCTTACCGTTAGTGGAAGTGGAAATGGTAGGCTCGACGCCTAACTCTTCAAACAATTGTGTAATAGCAACCTCGCTTAATTCAGCACCAACTACTTCACAACCTTGAGCCAGTAGCCAACCAATGTCACGGGTCTTACCACAAAGTGGGACAAATATGCGGCTTGATGATGAGCTAGGGCTATCGTCGCCAATCAAAAACGATGAATATTTTACGAGAAGCGCATTGCCCTCAGGCTCGTGAAATCCAATTTCATTTTTTTGCCATTTACTGTGCCAAAAACTGTGTTCCATATAGACCTCAATTGGGTAAGCGACATATTTCTAAAAACAGGCGTCTTTAAGAAGGGTATTAGAAACAAAAAAGGTAGCGTGAAATCGCTACCTTTTTAAAATTGCTTAGTTATCAAGCGGTGTGTTGAAGTCTTCAGATAGTTCAAAGTCACCTTCAACCGTCGTCACTTTGTTGTCGACAAAGTTAATCACCATTTGCTTTTGAAAATCTTCGCCACGTTTTTCCATACCGCGCTTCATATCGTAAACATAGTACCATGTGTCATCGTCGAACGAGTCTTGAACAACTGGGTTACCTAGTACATAGACTACTTGTTCTTTTGTCATTCCAACGCGTAGCTTCTCAACGTCTCTTTGATCCAAGAAGTTACCCTGAGGAACGTCGATTCGATAAATCCAGTTCGAGCAAGCGGTTGATGTTAGTGTGATACCAAGAATTACTATTAGGTGTTGCAACTTCATGCGTTAATTTGTCCAGTATTGCCTTTGTTAGTGTCAAAGAATTTCGCTAGAGCGAAATTCGAGACTGTTTTATTGCAAGCGCGAAGGCATGCTACATTGACAACTATGACCAATCAACTGCATTTTAGTTCGATGCTGCGCTTTTAAGCAGTTCTTTTGCATTCGCTAGCGCCGATTTGGTTACTTTGTCACCAGCTAGCAGCCTGGCAAGCTCATCGATTCTGTCTTGTTTAGTCAGTGCTAACATTTGCGTTTCAGTACTTTCCCCATCGGTAAGTTTGGTTACAAACAGTTGATTGTGCGCTTGCGCCGCTACTTGAGGTAAGTGCGTCACACACATTACTTGCGATTGCTTACCTAATTTACGTAAAAGCCCGCCTACGATCGATGCTGTAGGACCGCTAATACCCGTATCAACTTCATCAAAAATCATTGTGGGTGTGGCATGGTTGCCGCTCGCTATAACCTGAATAGCCAGCCCTATACGAGAGAGTTCACCACCTGATACCACTTTTTCAAGCTTATCAGCATCTTGACCAGGGTTAGTAGACACTCTAAATTCGACGGCATCTAGCCCCGTACTTACAGGCTTTTTAAGCTCGTCGTACTGAATTTGAATATCCACTTTGGCATGGGGCATATTCATTTGACGAATTTGAGCTTCAATATCTTCACTTAGCTTAATTGCTGCACGCTGTCTGCTCTCAGAGAGTCCTTTAGTCGCAGTTAAATAGGTTGCACGTGCATCTTCTACTTCACCTTCAAGCGTACCTAACAGTGTTTCCTGTTCTGAGAGCGAATTGAACTCGGCGGCTAACTCTTGGTGATGTTGATATAACCCTTCTGGCATCACTGTGTGCTTGCGAGCAAGTTCCATAGCCTTCGCATAGCGCGCTTCAACTTGCTGTAAGCGAAGCGGGTCTATTTCTAGATGATCGCAATAGCTACGAAGTTCTCCTGCTGCTTCTTCTACCTGAATTGCCGCATCATTGAGCAAGGCAATAATTGGCGTTAAGCTAGCGTCGTGGGCCTCTAGTTCGCCAAGACGTTCAATGCTACTTTGAATAACCGATAGAGCATTACCTTCATCGCTTTCATACAAATTGTACACACTGGTCTGGGCCTGTTCTAAAAGGCTTTGGCCATTGCTAAGACGTTTGTGTTCTATTTCTAACTCTTCAAACTCACCTTCCTCAATGGCAAATTCATCGAGTTCTTGCACTTGATAGGTTAATAGCTGAATTCTATCCTCGCGCTGCTGGGCTTGCTCTTGAAGCGCTTTTAGGGTGCGTTGTTTGTCGCGCCAAATTGAATAGGTCTCTTTAACTTGGGCTAACATGTCATCATGCTTGGCGTAGCCATCGACTAGCTCTCTTTGATGGTCTTCTTTGAGCAATTGCAAATGAGTATTTTGACCGTGAATAGCCAGCAAAAACTGCCCTAAGCCTTTTAATTGCTGAAGGGAAGCGGGAATACCATTAATAAAGGCTTTTGACCGGCCTTCTTTTGAAATAACTCTGCGAATAAAGCAGCTATTCTCATCTTCGTCTGAGGTGAGCTCATGTTCATCGAGAAAGGCTTTAGCTAATGCATTTCCGTTTAAAGAAAAGTGAGCGATGATCTCCGCTTTTGCACTACCTTTTCTCACCGCATTTGCGTCGGCACGCTCGCCCAAGCACAAGCTTAAAGCGTCAATAGCAATTGACTTACCCGCACCGGTTTCACCGGTTATAGCAGTCAACCCGTTTTCCAGTTGAACTGATAATTGTTTTACAACAGCAAAATTAGAAATAGAAAGATGCGCTAACATAACCACACTCGAAAAGTTGAACATGATGATATATACAGTAACTGATAATATATACAGTATTTTTTCTGTGTAAAGTTAAGTCGTAAATATTTTACTTAAAAATTAAAGTGGATTGTGAAAAGTGCTAATAAATCAATATTATACATAACATTTAAAAAGCGTGGTTATGAGTAACCCATTAATAATAGGCTGCGCTAGATACGTTCGTTACAGTGGTTATACAGTAGTAAGTTAGCTCAATGCTAAGTAGCTGAGTAACTCAAACGCTAGCGGTGAAGAATTCCACAACGCAGTAAACAACCTGATAGCAAAAAGGAGAGCGTAAGCTCTCCTTAAAATTCAACTTCAATTAAAAAGCAGATAGTCCGAATGACTATGTGGTTTACCAGCAATTATACATTATTGCTGAAGTTCACCACTGCCTGACTCAATATGAGCACGAACGAACCACTGGAACTGCTCTAAATCGGCTAATTGGCCAGTGACCATATCTTCCGATACGGCATCAAGTTCCCCCAATGTATCAATAGCCTTGCGGTGGTCGCCGTTTACTCCATCGTACACTGCATCAAGCGCTTTCAAGTGGTCTAAAACTAGACCTTTTCCAATCTTGTAATCTTCCCAGCTTCTACCTTCCACAATGGCTTTTGGTGTGCCTTTCGGAACACCACCAAGGGTAGCAATACGCTCAGCAATGGTGTCCGTCATGTCACGAACTGCATCTACTTGAGGATCAAGCATTTCATGCACGCCAATAAAATTAGGACCGACTACGTTCCAGTGAATATGTTTTAGCGTAAGCTGTAAATCTAATAGCGCAACCAATCGTTGTTCCAATACCTCAATTGTTTTGGCAGCGGCATCGTTATCCATTCCAGGGGCTGTAAATTTGATATTGGTGTTACTCATGATATCTCCTATTGAATGCAAATAAATCAGCAAGATGCGAGGCATCTGTAAGTCCAGACGTTAACTGTCCTCGCGCTGACAACTTGTGATGATAAGTGCAACAGGTATGCCGAAATCTAGAAGTTTGATAAGTCTTGGTTTTCGTTGAAGAAATTGGGAAAGATTAAAAATTCTTTATTTTTCAAGCCTGTAGCAATTAAGAAAATGCTACAGGCTTATGTAATAAATGCACATGTGACTCGGTGGAGAAGAGAGGAGGGAGCTAATAGAGCTTACTACCCCAACCTAACTTTTTGCGAAGTACATTGAAATAGCTATAGCCTTTAGGATGAACAAGGTGGAGCTTATCCACGCTTTTGTTTATACGTATTTCATCGCCAGGTAGTACGGGTAAAACAATGTGACTGTCGCAACTAACCTGTAGTGAATCGCTGTTGACCTTAGACACTTTCATCGAAACCTGACTGTCTGCGTCTACGACAATAGGGCGGCTACTTAGTGTATGTGGAAACATGGGGACTAGGGTAAGCGCGTCCAGCTTAGGCATAATTATTGGTCCGCCAGCAGATAGAGAGTAAGCTGTTGAACCTGTAGGCGTGGCTACTATCAACCCATCACTGCGCTGACTGAAAACAAATTGATCATCGATGTAGATTTCAAATTCCATCATATGAGCAACTTTTCCGTGGTGAAGTACCACTTCGTTTACAGCCGAGTTATTACTTTTGAGCTTCTCGTGTCGATAAACTTCAACTTCAAGTAAGAAGCGCTCTTCAACCACGCACTCACCGTTGAAAATGAGATCAAGCTGTTGGGCGATGTCATCAGGGTGAATGTCTGTTAAAAAGCCTAAGTTTCCTCGGTTAACGCCGACCACGTGAATATCAAAACGAGAGAGAACGCGTGCAGCGCCAAGCATGCTGCCATCCCCACCTACCACCACAGCAAGATCGGCTTCTTTGCCAATAGTAACAAGGTTACAGGCGGTAAAGTTCTCTGTTTCAAGCTCTTCAGCAATACTTTCCTCAACCAATAGTTTGCATCCTTTTGCCAACAAATATTCGGCAAGAATGTTTAAGCTGTCATGAGTTGCAGCGTGTTGAGGTTTTCCAATTAAAGCAACGGTTTGATAGGGCATGGAATGCTAATGTCCTTTCATTTCCAATGGTTGGACATTAGCACAGGTGTTTTGTAAAAGAAAAGCGTAAAACGGCGCACAGTGTACGGTTTAGCGATCTTCTAATCGATTGTAGTCCAGAAGGCCACCCTCAATGGGGTAGTGCTTGCTAGACCACTGAATTAATCTATCACTAAATGCCCAAAAATCTGGGTTTGTTCTGCGCATGCCAATGTCGTCAAGCAGAGCTTTATAATCGGCTTCGCTTTTAATTGATTTAAGCCTTTCTATCGACGCCGCCACTTCTGATACTTTGATATACCAAAATGCATCTGGGTAGCTGCCCAACAATCCGTGAACAAGTGTAATTGAGTCTTTGGACGGTTCGCGATTTTCTTCTTCCTCGAACAGGCTATTAACGTTGTAGTGGGCGCTATTTCTAAGGGCAGTAAACACATCAATGTTGTCTGGGTTTTGATCATCTTGAATGACAATCATCGTAGTCTCTGGCATCAATGTGGCCTGCTGAGCAGGTAGCGAATCTAAGCTTGCTAAAACCTCATATTGTTGGGTAGTTAGCATATTTTCATTGAAGGTCGACATGCTCGGCTGAACCGCTGATAGGTGTTGCGATAGCATTTGGTAAAGTTCATTTTGTGGGTTATCTGTTTTAAACGTGATACCCGAGGGCTGTTCAAAACTATTGATATCACCTTCTAAATAATCAGTCAGCTCAGGGCCGGCATTTTGATACCAAGCGTTGAGAAGTTCATGGCGAGTGGTTGGAGGAAGCAGATTAAGGAAGTTTGATTCACCCTCCATACGCAAGAAATCCATATACAAACGGGTCAATAACTGGTGGCCATAATTGCCGTACACATCGAAACCTGCAACAAGTAAATAATGAATGCGCTCTAATAGCGCATAGTCAATAACCCATGCGGTTTTAGTTGGTTTTCCAACCATCCCTTTAACGACAGTGGCATTATCAAAGTGACGAAAAACGGTCAAGCTGGCATTCGTGTTACTGCCGTCGCCGTCCCATATACTCGACATATTTAAATGCTCTTCATTTTTAAATTCATGGTTTAAAAAGGTGGTTCTGGCGCGCATATATTCGCCCTGGCGTTTTGCGTATTTCACCCAATTAACGGCAAGAGCTGTACTATCTTTTTCGGCAGGGAGGTGAAGGTTTTCTCTTTGAGAGGCATAAAAAGCATTAACTTTTTCAGATGCTGCGATGTCTGGGTCGACAAAGAAAACCCAGAATCGGTCGTTAATAACGTTCAGAGCTACTTGACCTCGGCACACTGGCCCTTTGATATAACCCATAATAGTGTTTTGCGCGCGCTCTAACATAAACCGATAACGGCTTTCCACTGGCAACAAGGTAAAGGCGGTGAGTGGGTTTGCCGCTACTTCGGGCTTGTAAGAAGGCAATGTTTCAACAGAGAATTCTGTATCAATAAACCACAAGCGCCATTTATCCAGTAGCGGTTTGTTAATAGCGTAAGCCTGATGTGTTTTACTTACGATAGTCGAGAACACAGGTTGCAGACGATAGTAAACGCGGTCAACTTCTGGATCGTCGAAGGGCCTGCGGGTTGCAATGATATCTAACGTTTGTCCAGGTGGAGTGCGTGAGCGCACCAAATTAAAAAACTGAGGGGTTTTATCTTTTTCTGAGATATCTTCAAAATAGAGATGCGACGTAAACAAGTGCTCGTAAATGTAACGGGCAGAAAGCTGCATCTCATTGCTATCACCATTAAGCCATGCCTCCAATTCAGATACTTTCTCGTTAATCTCTTTCGCAAGCGTTTTGGGCGAAGATAACGGCGCACCATGGTTTAACCATTGAATGAGTGTGGTGTGCTCAGCGTCGGACAGGGCTGGCAGTGCGTAGGGCATGCCTCCTAGGGGCTGCCCTGCTATGTATCCGCCCATTTCATCAATAGTTGGGCATTGGTTTTGTCGGTTTAAGCTTATATCAAAACTGTCACTTAAATGGGCAGTTTGGGGAAGAGGGTGTTGTTGCTTCAGCAAAAGCATTTGCGCTAGCACTGACGATTGGGTCGGCGAAGTCTTGGTGTCTTCTTTAAAAGGAAGTACGTCAAAAAAGCCACGCTCTCGCCACGAATTTACGTCGTGAGCATCGAGAAACATTCGATTTGGTTGCGCTGCGGTGAGTCGCGTGCCTTCATACACTTTTTCTTTGCTAGCTCCTCTGGCTATCCCCTCTGGTGACGACATTTTAAGTTGGCACGGCGCATCATAACAGGCGTGGCACACTACACAGCGTTGCGTTAATACAGGATTAACGTGGGTATCAAAGAAGTTATCAGGTAATTGCGCCATGGCTGGCACAGCATCGTTCGATGAAAGTAATGGAGCATCAGGTTTCGGCCATTGCCATATCGCTAAAGCGATAATTGCCATAAGCAACGAAATTACACCGAATTTTTTCATAATCGTCGTCCACATGAAGGTTCTATCCAGTCTATCACTCATATTTAGATAAGGTGATGTTTTAAGCACCTTTTGTAAAAAAACCGCACAAGAAAAATGCTTGCAACATTATTTTTACATTGTCATTGCTTTAGGCGTTGCACTAGGTATGCTGATGAAAAGAATTCGCAGCGAGGGAAACATGTCTCATCAAATTATTCTGCCAAGAGTGATGCACATAGGGAAAGGGGCGAGTCAGCGGGTTGCTGAAACGCTAAAAGGACTCAACTGCCATAAACCTTTACTGGTTACCGATAAAGTTATGGTCGAGTTGGGATATAGTGCTGCCATAGTACAGGTGCTGGAAGAGGCAGGAATAAGCGCCGATGTGTTTTCAGATACGGTGCCAGAGCCTACGGTACGGTCGATTTATCGCGGTGTGGATGCGTTCAAAACCCACGCTTATGACAGCATCATTGCTTTAGGTGGTGGAAGCCCCATTGATAGCGCAAAAGCCATCGCTATTTTGGGTAAGTACGGCGGCGAAATGCGAGACTACAAATTCCCGCGGGTTGTAGATGAAGCGGGGCTACCAATTATCGCCATTCCCACAACAGCGGGAACGGGTTCAGAAGCAACCCGGTTTACCATTATCACTGACGAAGATACCACAGAAAAAATGCTGTGCGTTGGTTTAGGGTTCATGCCAACGGCAGCCTTGGTCGATTATTCGTTAACGCAAAGTTTGCCTGCCCGTGTGACAGCCGATACAGGCATTGATGCGCTTACTCACGCTATTGAAGCGTTTGTTAGCCGCAAAGCTAATCTTTACAGTGATGCACAGGCGTTGTCAGCCATGGCATTAATTGCGCCTAATCTGCGTACGGTATTTGCAGACCCAACAAATGAAACGGCGAGAGAATCAATGATGCTGGGCTCAACGCTCGCGGGCATTGCTTTTTCAAACGCCTCTGTGGCCCTTGTTCACGGAATGAGCCGGCCTATCGGTGCTGCGTTCCATGTGCCTCACGGCTTGTCGAATGCCATGTTATTGCCCGCGGTTACCGCCTTTTCTATTCCTAGTGCCTCTGTGCGTTATGCACAATGTGCTCGCGCTATGGGTGTTGCTACGCAAAGTGACTCAGATGAGGTGGCGAATCAAAAACTTATCAACGAACTAAAAGCACTGAATGCAGATTTGCAGGTACCTACGCCTGCCGACTTCGGTATTGATAAAGAGGCATTTTTTGCAGCAACGTCAACAATGGCAGAGCAAGCTCTGGCATCAGGTTCTCCCGGTAATAATCCACGCGTACCTACCATTGAAGAAATGGTTGCCATCTACGTATCTCTTTGGGAATAACGCTTTTGCGAAAACATTAGACGAAAAAAGACTGCAATAAGCAGTCTCAGACTGTTGAAAAAGCCCTAGACGAAAGTCTGGGGCTTTGATCTAATAGGCATAGTGAAATTCGGAGTGTTCACCATGTTAACCCCAAAATCCCCACAACAATACGAGTTTGAAACCG
>Ga0189292_10123_pt1 | contig 40660 bp, 38 predicted proteins | sample UW1oraminimetaG_FD_130317 | JGI IMG/M metagenome (GOLD analysis project Ga0189292, IMG submission 130317) | Marine microbial communities from the Costa Rica Dome - UW179A-orange mini metaG | ecosystem: Environmental > Aquatic > Marine > Oceanic > Photic zone | place: Costa Rica: the Eastern...
GAAGCAGGCTGATGCACACCTGATTCCGTCCATCGAGGCGGAGAAAGGCGATAAGCCCGAGGCCAAGGGCAAGATCCTCATGGCGCCGCTGATGGGCGATGTGCACGACATCGGGAAGAACATCGTCGGCGTGGTGCTCGGCTGTAACGGCTACGACGTGGTCGATATGGGCGTGATGGTGCCGGCGGAGAAAATTCTGCAGACCGCTATCGCCGAGAAATGCGACATCATCGGCCTGTCCGGGCTGATAACCCCGTCGCTGGACGAGATGGTCCACGTCGCCAAGGAAATGCAGCGCCAGGGCTTCAGCCTGCCGCTGATGATCGGCGGCGCCACCACCTCCAAGGCCCATACCGCGGTGAAGATCGACCCGCAGTACCATAATGATGCGGTGGTCTACGTCACCGACGCTTCGCGCGCGGTGGGCGTCGCGACGACCCTGCTGTCGAAGGAACTGAAGCCGGCTTTCGTCGAGAAGACCCGCGAAGAGTACGCCATGATCCGTGAGCGCACTGCCAACCGCAGTGCGCGCACCGAGCGGTTGAGCTATGCCCAGGCCGTCGCCAACAAGCCGCAATTCGACTGGGCCAGCTACACGCCGGTCAAGCCGAGCTTTACCGGCCGCCAGCTGCTGGAAGATATCGACCTGCGCACGCTGGCCGAGTACATCGACTGGACGCCGTTCTTCATTGCCTGGGACCTGGCCGGCAAGTATCCACGCATTCTCGAGGACGAAGTGGTCGGCGAAGCGGCCACCGCACTGTTCAGCGATGCCCAGGCGATGCTGAACAAGCTGATCGACGAGAAGCTGATCCGCGCCCGTGCCGTGTTCGGCTTCTGGCCGGCCAACCAGGTGCAGGACGACGATCTGGAAGTCTACGGCGACAATGGCGAGAAGCTGGCTACCCTGCATCACCTGCGCCAGCAGATCATCAAGCCGGACGCCAAGCCGAATCTGTCCCTGGCCGACTTCGTCGCACCGAAAGATTGCGGCATCGCGGACTATGTAGGTGGCTTCATCTGTACCGCCGGCATCGGTGCCGAGGAGCTGGCCAAGGCCTACCAGGACAAGGGCGACGACTACAACTCGATCATGGTCAAGGCGCTCGCCGACCGTCTCGCCGAGGCCTGCGCCGAGTGGCTTCATCAACAGGTGCGCAAGCAGTACTGGGGCTACGCCAAGGATGAGCAGCTGAGCAACGATGAGCTGATCCGCGAACAGTACAAGGGCATCCGCCCTGCCCCCGGCTACCCGGCTTGCCCGGACCATACCGAGAAAGGCACGCTGTTCCAGCTGCTGGATGCCGACGGCATCAGCCAGGTAACGCTCACCGAGCACTACGCCATGCTGCCAACCGCGGCCGTCAGCGGCTGGTACTTCGCCCATCCCGAGGCGCAGTATTTCGCCGTCGGCAAGATCGACAAGGATCAGGTGGAAAGCTACAGCCAGCGTAAAGGCGAAGACATCGCCGTCAGCGAACGCTGGCTGATGCCGAACCTGGGCTACGACGCCTGACAAGCCGCCGTGCCCTATGCACGGCGCAGCCAACACGGCCGGGCGTACCGGCCGCAGTCTCATTGGTGGCACGGCGTCCTGCGACACGCCCCTAGGGAACAGTTACGACGCTTGGCGCTGTGCCAACCAAAGCTCAAAGGCCTCGACGGATAGAGGCCTAGAGAGTAGGAAGCCCTGCGCCTCATCACAGCCAATGGCCTTTAGAAAATCGTAAACCCCTGGCTCTTCGATACCTTCGGCCACCACGCTATAACCCAGATCATGGGCCATGCTGACCATCGCCTTGACCAGCGTCTGACTGCGAGGGCGCTGGTCAAGAAGCGAAATGAACGAGCGGTCGATCTTCACCACCTGGGCGCTGATCTTCTGCAAATAGGACAGGCTGCTGTAGCCGGTTCCAAAGTCATCGATGGCAATGCTGATCCCTGCTGCCTGCAGAATCTCCAGCTGGCTGGCCGCCGCGGGGCTGTTGCCGATCATCGCGCTTTCAGTCAATTCGAGTTCGATGGCTGACGCAGCAAGGTTGCGCTCGGCCAGTGCTGTAATCAGGTTCTGCGCGAAATCCGTTTCTTCGAGGTTCAACGCAGTAACGTTGATCGAAATACAGATTTTCAGGCCCGTGCCCTGCCATCTTGCCGCCTGCTCCACTGCCTGTGCGATAACCCACTTGGTCAGTGGTCTCGCCATCCTGGTTTGCTCTATCAGCGGAATGAACTCCGCGGGAGAAACGTTGCCCAGTGACGGATGTTTCCAGCGAATCAGCGCCTCGGCACCGACGCACACCCCGGTCTTCATGTGAATTCGGGGTTGATAGTCCAGGCGCAGTTGGCCTACGCCTGTGAGTGCTGTGCGGAAGTCGTCCAGCAGAACGAAGCGCCGTTGATACTGCGCATCGAGCTCGCTCGAATAGAGCCCGACGTCCGCCTCTACTTGACGAGCATCCTGACTGGCACAGTGTGCAACACGCAGCACATCCTCACCGAGGCGCTCGCCCAAGCGGAACGGCGCTACCCCGATGACGGGACGTGTCAGCAGCGAAGCACAATCATCCGGAGCAACAACGGCGAGATCGACCCGCAACGCGTTGGCAATGCTGACCGCCTCCACATCGCTGGCTGCCTCCATGATATGTACGAATTGACACGGGCTTACGCTGTAGAGCCTGACGCCTTTATGCAGCGATTGCTGCAAGCGCATCGCAGCTGACTTGACCTGTTTGTCAAGAAACGCAGGCCCCATTACCCGCTGGATAGACATCATCTGCTCTATGTCCACCAGATCGGTGAAAAAGGCGAACAGTGCCTTGCCCGGCTGGTCGCGACCAAGGTCCTCGATATCCTCGAGAAACTGACTGCGGTTGGCCAGTCCGGTCAATGGGTCCACGCGGCCATAGGCGTGCTGCATCTCGATCTGCCCCATGACCATGGATGCCAAGTCGCGCAGCACTGCTTGCTCATGGTCGGTGATGCCACGAGGTTCGGTACCCAATACACACATGGCACCTAAGGTGTAGCCCTCCTGCGTGACTAGTGGCGCACCGGCATAAATGCGAATCCCGGAATGCGCGAGCGTACTGTCGCGGTAGTACGCCGAGGCCAGCAGGTCATTGATCACCAGCATTCCGGAGCTGTCCGCTACTTCCCCGCAGCAGGCCTTGAACCGCGGAATTTCCATGTGTGCCACCCCGACACGAGACTTGAACCACTGGCGATCACTATCGGTAAGAGAAACCGCGGCTATTGGCAGGTCGAACAGCTGACTCGCCATTCGCGTGATCCTGTCGAAGCTTTCGCTTGGAGGGGTATCCAGGATATTCAGCTGCTTGAGCGCAAATAGCCGTTCTTGCTCGTATTGCGACATGGCGCGTTCAACTCCAGACATCATTCATATGCGCCGCGAGGACATTCGACCCGAAGGACCGACAGGACCTCCGCCAAGCCGGCGCGTCAGATGCAGCTCGGATAGAGGTGACAGGTATTTTTGGGACGCTTCGCGTGAACAGATCATCGGCTGCAGCCTGCCCATCTTTATGCCCACTGATCGCCATCGGCGGATGTAGCAGCACGCGGCATGCTGGATGGCAGGCGCCTTCCGGCGTTTAATAGCAGCCCTTACAGATTCCGCTCCTTCAGGACCACTCGCCATGCCAGCCGACACGCCCTTTCTGCTCGACCAGCTTGAAGCCGCCGACATGCTGATCATCGATGACCTGCATGCCTGGCAGTTCGAACTGAACGAGGCGCTGCTCGATGATGCCGACGCTGCGGCCGAAGCCAATCAGCCATTCGCCAGTGAGGACATCCTGCTGACCATCGATCTGGTCGACGGCCGCACGCGTCGCCAGTGGCAGTTCAGCTACAACCAGATCATGGAGGCCCAACTGCAGCCAGATGACGAAAGCTGGTTGCTGGAAGGCCCACACCGACTGCAGTGCCTCAGCGCCATCGGCGGCGAGGACGAGGACGAGTAACGCCTAGCCTTCGCGCCCCGCCCGAGCGACGGTTAGTGCGGTAGCGCTGGTCGACGTGGTTCTGGCGGAAACCGCTGATTTCGCACCATCCATCAGCGGCCGTTCGATATAGCGATAGCTCAGACCGGCGACGATCAGCGACATCGTTACGCAAACCGCCACGCGCGGTAGCAGCGGCTGGCCGTCGAGCCAGCTCATGCACAGCAGCCAGACAGGGATGTGGCACAGGTACAGCGAGAACGATGTCTGGCCGATCGCCTCGAACGGTCGCGACAACGCGCCGAATACCGCGTCGCTAGAGCAGGCCGCGAGCATGAAGGGCACGGCCAACACCAGCGTCGTCGCCGCCCAACGAAACGACGCGTACGGCTCCAGAGCGATGGCCAGAATGCTCGCCGAGACCACCGCCAGGCCAATCACCAGCACTTTGCTGGTGGCGGTCATCGCTTCGATGTCGCGCTCAACGACGCGAAACTGATCCAGCGACGACAGCTTCCACAACAACAGCCCCATGAACAGGCCGTTCGCGCGGAACAGCCACTCGGGCGCGAACGGATTGGCGAAGCTGAACCAGAGCACGATGCCGATCACCGCCGGCCAGAACGCCCTGCGCAGTAGCAGCAGCAGCGGGAACAACAGGTAGAACTGCACTTCCAGGGCGATCGACCAGAAATAGCCGAAATCCGTCTCGTGCAACCCGTTAAAGACATTGGCGAGGAAGAACGCGGCGCTCGCTGTCACGCCGAGCAGCGTATCCAGCGAGTAAGCCGGCGCCGGCGCCCCACGCGGCGGCTCGATGACGCTGAACAGCAATACTACGGCCGCCCAGAACCATGTCGGCAGCAGCACCCGGCGAATTCGCTTCTTGTAGAAGACATACACCGCCTCGGCTTCGAAGACCTGCTGCTTGCGCAAGAAGGTCGCGCCCATCAGGTAGCCGGAAATAAGAAAGAACAGATCGACCCCAACGCCTGGCAGGAAGCGCTGCAGCAAGCCGTCCCACCAGTCGGCCTCCGCGCCGACCAGCATCACCGAGGCATGGGCCAGCAGCACCATTACGATTGCCAGGCCACGGAGAAATTGAATATTGCGATTCTTGCCGTGCATCGCTCCGGCATCACTCATAAGCAGTCCGATATTCGCAAGCCGCCGCGACTACCGGCCTCCGCCAGGGTCACTCAGGATCATTTCCCTCTCCTCGGGGGCTTGGTTCAACTTCGGCGAGCCTCCCGCTTCGCCCTTGCCCCAACCATGACCAGTGGAGACGGGCGGCGTTCAATCACCATGAGGCACAAGACGTGCAGTCTTCGGCGGCGACGTCCGCTATGATCGCGCCCCTCTTTCACAAAGCCGGTCTTACGCCATGTCTTCACTCGAACTGATCGCCTCGCTACTCGGCGTGATCGCCGTATGGCTGACGGTGCGTCAGAACCCGTGGTGCTGGCCGATCGGGCTGGGCATGGTATCGCTGTATGCCTGGTTCTTCTTCGACGCCAAGCTGTATTCACAGGTATTGCTGCATAGCGTTTTCGCTGGGATGCAGCTCTACGGCTGGTGGGCCTGGACGCGAGGTGCCGCAGGCGAACACGGTAGGCCCGTGACCGGCGCCGTTCCGCGCGAGGTAGCTATAGGCATTGCCTGCGCAGTGCTCGGCAGCCTGCTGCTCGGCAGCGCCATGGCGAGCTTCACCGAGGCCGCCTTTCCCTGGATCGACGCCACCCTCACCGCATTCAGCCTGCTCGCACAGCTGTGGATGGCCCTAAAGCGCCTGCAGTGCTGGGTTCTGTGGATCGTCGTGGATGTGCTGTTCATTGGCTTCTTCAGCTATCAGGGCTACTGGCTGACGGCCGGCCTCTACGCGCTGTTCACCGGGCTCGCGATCATGGGGCTACGAGAGTGGCGCACGGCACTGGCGGCGACGCGATGAAGGTGCTGGTGCTCACCGGTCCGGAGTCCACCGGTAAAAGCTGGCTTGCACAGCGGCTGCTGCGCACATTCGGCGGAATGATGGTGGGCGAATACGTTCGCCATTACATCGAGCAGACGCAACGCGACACGACGCTTGCCGACATTCCTGCGATCGCCCATGGCCAGCTGGACTGGGAAGACGCCGCGAGAATTCAGACACCGCATCTGCTGATTCTCGACACCCATCTGCTGAGCAACATGCTCTGGAGTCATACGCTGTTCGGCGATTGCCCCGCCTGGCTCGAGGACGAGCTGCTGGCGCGGGATTACCACCAGCACCTGCTGCTCTCGCCCGAGGGCATCGAATGGCATGCCGACGGCCAGCGCTGCCAGCCGGATATCAGCGAAAGACTGGAGTTCTTCGAGGCATGTCGCAGCTGGCTGGTGCAGCGGGATCGGCCCTTCGTCGAGGTCGGTGGCAGCTGGACCGAGCGCGAGCGGCAGGCGATCGCACACACCCGTGCTCTGCTAGGCAAAAAGCCCTAGGGCTGGCGGTCGCGACGGAGCAACAGGCCGATGGCAAGCACGACCAGCAGGCTACCCGGCAACCAGTGCACACCCATGCGTGCCGGCTGATCGAAGAACAGCAGCAGCATCGAGACGAAGGGCACCAGGTAGCTGTAGGCCGTGACCGCACCGGGCGTGAGAACGGACGTCGCTCGCTGCTGCAGGAAGAAGGTCATGGCGCTGGAAAAAACGCCGAGGTAGATCACCAGCAGCAGATCCAGCAGATTCATGCGCAGCAGCGACGCCGGTCGCTCCCAGATAAAACCCATCAGGCCGATCAGCAGTGCGCCGGCGATCAGGCTCCAGAAGGTGCGCAAACCCGCCTGCCGGGGCAACGTGCCGTTCGCCAGTCCCCATTTGCTGAGCACCGGATACAACGCCGAAGCGACGCAGCCAAAGAAGAAACCCAGCTCGCCCAAGCCAAACTGCATGCCGGAGAAATCGCCGCCGTTCTCGGCCCATGCCAGCCCAAGCGCCCCGCTCGCACCAAGCGCCAGGATAGCCAGCAGGCGACCGGCTGGCTGCTCGACACCAAGCCCGCGGCCCAGGCAGTAAGCCAGCAGCGGCACGCTGACGAACAGCGTCGCCATCGACAATGCACTGACCCGATGGGCCGCCCAGAACATGGTGCCGAAAAAGCCGGCTAGGCATAGCCCCATGGCGGCGTACAGCAGCAGCGTGCGCCAACCCGGTCGCCCTTCGCTCTGGCTCCAGGCCAGCGGCGCCAGGACCAATGCCGCGATGCTGAAACGCATGGCGGTCAGCAGCAGTGGCGGCAACCCGTCAGTGAGCAAACCCACCGCGGGAAAGGACAAGCCGACAAATAGCGCCCAGAGCAGCATGCCCAGATGCGCGCGGGTGGTTCCGCCACGGCTATCGCTCATGCGCGTCTCCGGCATGTGGTTGCCAAGGCTGATGTTGGTGGCATGCGGATGGTGGCTGCGGTTCAAAAGCTCGCTCCCGGTGAATTGCCTCGCAGCCCATTGGGCGATTACAGACGCGAGGGGGACCGTCGAATGACCCTGATCGAGTGACTGAGGTTCGGTTTGCGCGTCACGCTGATCGGGCGCCGGGTGACCGTATCGATGGTGATGTTCCAGAAGCCGGTACTCGGCACCACGATTTTCGCCGGGAATTTATCGAACGCCCCACCATGGTAGGTGTGCCGACCGCCGTTCTTGAAACTGCGGAAATTGGCATCGTTCATCAGGCGGATGTTGCAGGTCTGCGAGCATTCGATGACGACGATATCGTCCTCGTTGAGGTGCTCGCGCTGGTGTATGAACTTCATCGACTGCTCCGACAGCGCACATGGCGGCAAAGCGGCCAACGATAGCATGCACACTCGTCAAACCGGACCGGTTGTGAGCCACGCGGGGGCCGTACTGTCGTGCCAGGCCTGCGCGCGGGTTGTTCAGTAGCGCGGGTTGTGTATCCTCTGTGTACCTATCCAACAGCTACCCTCCTTCCATGTCCAGCACGTCACTCCCCTGCTCTTCAAGCCTGCCCGCGGGAAGCCGACTGCTGTTTCTCTTCGATACCGGATTGCTGGCCCTGTGGTGAAACGCGGCTCGCCGCGCACTCAACCCATCGCCAACTCAGTTCATCGAGGAATGCCGCCCATGCTAGCGGTCCGTAACACCGTTCAGATCGACGCCCCTATCGTGCGCAACGCAACCCGTTGCGGTTTCTTCATGGCCGGCTTCGGCCTGTCCGTCTGGGCGCCGCTGGTGCCCTATGTACGCGAACGCATCGAGATGACCGATGCAGTGTTCGGCCTTTTGCTGCTCTGCATCGGAGTCGGCTCGCTGACCTGGATGCCACTGTCCGGCGTGCTGGTAAGCCGCTGGGGCATCCGCCCGGTGCAGCTGTGCAGCGTCGTGCTATTGGCGTTGGCCCTGGCCGGCATGGCCCTGACCGACTCGATGCTGTTGCTGGCCCTGGCACTGTTCTGCTTCGGCGGCAGCCTGGGCGTCATCGACGTGATCATGAACATTCAGGCGGTGCTGGTGGAGACTGCGGTCGGCCGTCGACTGATGTCGAACTTCCACGGCATGTACAGCCTTGGCGCCATCAGCGGCGCACTGATGCTCACGGGTTTGCTGACCGTCGGTCTGGCGCCGGAGATAGGCAGCTTTCTGATGATCGGGCTGATCGTTGCGGCGAATCTCGGCCTGGCCCGCGGCTTTCTGCCCAATCGTGCGCCGGGCGGCGGCTTCGCCTTCGTGCGGCCCACAGGCGTGGTGCTGCTCGTAGGCCTGATGTGCTTTGTCGTCTATCTGGCCGAAGGCGCCGTGCTGGACTGGAGCGCGCTTTACCTGACCGGAGAGAAAGGCCTCGAAGTGGCCAAAGGCGGCCTGGGTTACGCAGCCTTCGCCCTTATGGTGACCATCGCGCGCTTCGCTGGCGGCCCGCTGGTCAATGCGCTCGGCACGGCCCGAGTCATCGCCTTCGGCGGGTTGCTCGCTGCGTTCGGCATCGGCCTGAGCCTGGCCGCCGAGCACTGGGCCGTGGCGCTGATCGGCTACGGATTGTGCGGGCTGGGCTGCGCCAACGTCTCGCCGGTGCTGATTTCATCCCTGAGCCGGCAGGATGGCATGCCGGTACAACTGGCCGTTACCGTGGCGACCACCATCGGTTTCGCCGGAGTCCTCGCCGGCCCGGCCATGATGGGCGTGGTCGCCCATTTCAGCTCGCTGGGCATGGCCTTCGCGCTGCTCGCCGTCCTGCTGGTCGGCATCGCGCCGTTCTGCCGTCGCTTCACCGCGTGACCCCGGATAGAATGCGCGCCCTATGCGAACCCCAGACCTGCAGCAACGCCTCGCCGATATCGGCGCCAAGCCCCGTCATATCGGGCGAATGACCCGTGCCTGGCTCAAGGGTCTGCCGCTCGATGTCGGCCGTCGCCAGCAGCAGGCCGAGGACTTCCTGCCGCTGAGCGTGCGCGAAGGGCTGCCGGCGCTGAGCGCCGAGATCGACGGACTGGCGCGGCTGCGTTCCGAACATCCAGCGGCCGACGGTTCGGCACGCCTGCTAGTGGAGCTGGCCGATGGGCAAATGGTGGAAAGCGTATTGCTGCCGCGCGACGGCCTGTGCGTGTCCAGTCAGGTCGGCTGCGCCGTTGGCTGCGTGTTCTGCATGACCGGCAAGAGCGGACTGCTGCGTCAGCTGGGCAGTGCCGAAATTGTCGCCCAGGTCGCCCTCGCCCGACGCTTCCGCCCGGTGAAGAAGGTGGTGTTTATGGGCATGGGCGAGCCCGCACACAATCTCGATAACGTGCTCGAAGCCATCGACCTGCTCGGCACGGACGGCGGCATCGGCCACAAGAATCTGGTGTTCTCCACCGTCGGCGACATGCGCGTGTTCGAGCGCCTGCCGCAGCAGCGGGTCAAACCGGCGCTGGCCCTGTCGCTGCACAGCACCGATGCGGCGCTGCGTCAGGCCCTGCTGCCGCGGGCGCCGCAGATCACACCCGACGAACTGGTCGACCTCGGCGAGGCCTACGCCCGCGCGACCGGATTCCCGATCCAGTATCAGTGGACCCTGCTCAAGGGCATCAACGACAACCAGGATGAGATGGATGGCATCCTGCGCCTGCTCAAGGGCAAGTACGCGGTGATGAACCTGATCCCCTACAACAGCCTGGAAGATGACGAATATCAGCGTCCCGATGGCGAGCGCATCGTGCAGATCGTGCGCTACCTGCACAGTCGCGGCGTGTTGACCAAGGTACGCAACTCGGCCGGCCAGGACATCGATGGCGGGTGCGGCCAGCTCCGCGCCCGGGCCGAGCAGGTGCTCGATCGCAAGCGACGCGTTGATCGTGGGGCCTGAACCCACAAGCTCCAGTCACTGTCCCAGCGCAATACCCCCGCCGCCCACACCGCCCATCTCAGCAAGGAAAGCGCAAGCCGCATGCACACATTGGAACAACTGGAACGTGGTGAACTGGCCGGAATCCGCCGCCTCGATCTCTCGACCGACCTGCAGAGCTTCCCGGAGGCGATCTTCGCTCTCGCCGATACGCTGGAAGTGCTGAATCTCTCCGGCAACCGCCTCAAGAGCCTGCCGTCCGACCTGTCCCGCCTGCGCAAGCTGCGCATCCTGTTCTGCTCGGACAACCTCTTCACCGAGGTGCCGGACTGCCTCGGCGACTGCGAGCAGTTGGAGATGATCGGCTTCAAGGCCAACCAGATTCGCCATCTGCCCGCCGCCGCGTTGCCGCCGGCGTTGCGCTGGCTGATCCTCACCGACAACCAACTGCAGGCATTGCCTGACGAGATCGGCAACTGCCGACGCCTGCAAAAACTGATGCTCGCTGGCAACCAGCTGTCTTCGCTGCCGGATTCGCTGGCCAATTGCGTCAATCTCGAATTGCTGCGCATCGCCGCCAACCGCCTGCCGGCGCTGCCCGACTGGTTGCTGACGCAGCCACGCCTCAGCTGGCTGGCCGCTGCCGGCAACCCCTTCAGCGACGCCAGCGAAGCGATGAGCCTCGCGCGCCATTCATTACCGGCGATCCCGCGCGAACAGGTCTCCCTGCACGAGCAGCTGGGCCAGGGTGCATCCGGCATCATCTACCGTGCTGGGTGGCAGCCAACCGGGCAAGCGCCCAAGCAAATGGCCGCCAAGCTGTTCAAGGGCCATGTCACCAGCGACGGCCTGCCCCACAGCGAGATGGCCGCCTGCGTATCCGCTGGCGCCCATCCAAACCTGATCGATGTTGCCGGGCCGCTGGCCGATCAGCCGGGGCAAACACCGGGGCTACTTATGGATCTGGTCGAGCCGGCCTTCCAGCCACTGGCTGGTCCGCCGTCGCTGGTCAGTTGCACGCGCGATTGCTACGCCGAAAATAGAAGCTTCACTTTGGAGCAGGTGCTACGCATTGCCAGCGGCACCGCCTCGGCAGTCGCTCATCTGCATGAACGCGGCATCCTCCATGGCGATCTGTACGCCCATAATCTGCTGGTCGATCCAAAGGGCGAATGCCTGCTCAGCGATTTCGGCGCTGCCTCGTTCTTCGAGCCGGACAGTGCCACTGGCCAAGCGCTGAAACGCATAGAATCACGCGCTTTCGGTTGTCTGCTGGAAGAGTTACTGCAACGCTGCCCAGACCTCGAAAACGACGCGCGCCGGCACACTCTGCTCAAGCTACAGAACCAGTGCATGTCCGAGCAGCCGGAACGCCGCCCAAACTTCAGCCAAATCCACACTACTCTCGCCGCGCTCTGACGCGCCTTCCGGAGCGACTCCTGCAATGACCTCACCCGAAGCAGACGAAGAACGCACGCCATATCCCAAGCCCTATACAGAGGTGCCCATCGATCAGGACCCGTTCATCCGTGGTTTGAAACAGCGCCTGCCCGAGCATTTGCGTGAGTCGTTCAGCGAAGAGCAGCTGGACGCATTACGTGGGGTGTTCGGCGCAAGGTCATGGGTCAGGCACCGTGTTGATCTGCGCGGCACGGTACGGTTTTGGCGCGACCGCTATTACTTTGCGATCGTCGCTGGACGCAACAAGCGAAACCTGACGCGACCACAACAGAATCTCTCACTCATGGCCAAGGCTGCGTTGGCGACCTTGTTCCTGCTGTTCTCCGCGCTGGTGGGCCTGGTAATCCTGTATCTGCTCAAGTCGGCGCTGGGAATCAATCTTTTCCCAGGATTCTCGCTGGGGCTTTGGGACTGGATAAGGGAGAGCATCTGAGCGTTTCCCTGAAACGCTTCAACTTGCCGTGCGCAGGCCAGAACAGCGCACTATTCTAGATAGCGCACAGATAGTGGGGTATTGGTTGATCCGTTTCAAACCGCAGTCCTGCAGCTGGCAGAGCAAAGTCTTGCTTTGAACTTTCCTAGCTAATGAGGAGTTGCGAAATGAACGACACTTCGAACAAACCTTCAGTCAATACGAACGAAAAAAACGTGCCGTCGGCGCCTCAGGAGCCCTCGCGCGCCTTTGACTCCCTGCGTAGACAAGTGGATCGTCTCTTCGACGACTTTGACCGCCCCTGGCATCTGCCCTTCAGCCGCCATAGCCTGGAAACCACACCACTGTGGCAGGGTGGCCCCAGTCGAATGCCGGCGGTGGACGTAGTCGAGAAGGAAAACTCGTTCGAGATCACAGCGGAGCTGCCCGGGCTGGATGAAAAGGACGTTGAGGTAAAGCTGACCGGCAACAGCCTGATCATCAAGGGTGAAAAACGCCAGGATCATAAGGAGGAGCGAGACGGTTACCACCTTTCTGAGAGGTCCTACGGCAGCTTCCAACGCAGTTTCGCGCTGCCCGAAGGCGTAGACCGCGACAAGATCGACGCCACGTTCGGCAAGGGTGTATTGCGTCTGTCATTGCCCAAGCAACCAGGCACCACCGACAGCACGAAGAAAATCTCCATCAAGGCAGAGTAATGCGGCGGACCGGTTTGTAGTACAACCGGTCCTGTCCTTCAAAAATAACCTGTGCGCACGTCTCGCTTGGCTCTTTACTTCATCAAGTCTTTGCGCTGGCAATGCCTTTGTACGCGCTCGACTAGACTTCGGAGAAACCGCGATTGGAGGCAGTCATGTCCGAGACACCAATGAAAGATAATCAGGAAAAGACTCTGACGCTTCGCGAAATGCTGAGCAGCGTTCTGGCCGCGGCACTGGGCGTACAGAGCGGCAAGAACAGAACCCGGGATTTCAGCCACGGAAAACCCAGCCACTTCATCATTCTCGGCGTGGGTTTCACCGTCCTGTTTGTGCTGGTGATCCTGGGACTGGTGAAACTGGTGCTCTATCTGGTCGGAAGCTGAACTGTCGTTACTGGTGACTAACCCAGAAGATCGCGGTGCCCACCGCGAGCATGATCAGACTGAAGATGGCTGCTGCGTCTACCATACTGTCGCGCTGTTCGTTTCTCATGGGACTTCTCCTCTAAACAACCGATGACGGCCTGTGTTCAGCCAGTTAAGACCACGGATCAGGGTTGCTCAAGGGCAGCTCGTGATAAGTCCATTTCGCTTGGTTTAGTTCTAAACATATTCCCAAACATCACTTTTGCGCATAACCGCTAGCTGGTATCGTGCCGCCCTCCCTGAATGGGTGCGCGGCCGTGCGCGCGAATGCTGTAGACAGCCTGAAAACAGGACATTTATGTACGTTTACGATCAGTACGACCAACACATCATCGAGGATCGGGTCCGGCAGTTCCGCGACCAGACTCGCCGCTTCCTGGCTGGCGAACTCGCTGATGAAGAATTCCGCCCGCTGCGTCTGCAGAATGGCCTGTACATCCAGCGCTACGCGCCGATGCTGCGCGTAGCCGTGCCTTACGGGCTGTTGTCCTCCACCCAGGTACGCAAGCTTGCCGAGATCGCACGTCATTACGACAAGGGCTACGCACACATCAGTACCCGGACCAACGTACAGTTCAACTGGCCGGAGCTGGAAGACGTACCGGAGATTCTCGCCGAGCTGGCAACCGTGCAGATGCACGCCATCCAGACCAGCGGCAACTGCATCCGCAACACCACCACCGACCAGTTCGCCGGTGTCGCCAAGGACGAGCTGATCGATCCTCGCCCGTGGTGCGAGATCATTCGCCAGTGGTCGACCTTCCACCCCGAATTCGCCTTCCTGCCGCGCAAGTTCAAGATCGCCGTCAACGGCGCAGTCAGCGACCGCGCGGCCATCGAAGTACACGATATTGGCCTGGAAGCAGTGAAGAACGACGCCGGCGAGTTGGGCTTCCGCGTTTCGGTCGGTGGCGGCCTCGGCCGGACCCCGATCGTCGGCAGCTTCATCAACGAATTCCTGCCCTGGCAGCATCTGTTGAGCTACCTCGACGCTATCCTGCGGGTCTACAACCGCTATGGCCGTCGTGACAACAAGTTCAAGGCACGCATCAAGATCCTGGTCAAGGCGCTCACGCCTGAAGTGTTCGCCGAGCGCGTCGATGCCGAATGGGCGCATCTGAAGGACGGCCCGACGACGCTGACCGAAGACGAAGTTCAGCGTGTCAGCAAGTTCTTCATCGATCCGGAGTACAAAGCGCTGGAAGACCAGGACGCCGCCCTCGCCCAGCTGGGTGCCGAGAATCCGGGCTTTGCCCGCTGGCGCCAGCGCAACGTGGTCGCGCACAAGAAACCCGGCTACGCGGCGGTCACCCTCTCGCTGAAGAGCACAGGCGTGGCACCGGGCGACGTCACCGACAAACAGCTCGACGCCATCGCCGACCTGGCCGATCGCTACAGCTTCGGCGAGGTGCGCAACTCCCACGAGCAGAACATGATCCTGGCCGACGTCGAGCAGGCCAGGCTGTTCGAACTCTGGCACGAACTGCGCGAGCTGGGCCTGGCCACGCCGAACATCGGCCTGCTGACCGACATCATCTGCTGCCCTGGCGGCGACTTTTGCTCGCTGGCCAATGCCAAGTCCATTCCGATCGCCGAATCCATCCAGCGTCGCTTCGATAACCTCGATTACCTGTTCGACCTAGGCAACATCGACCTGAACATCTCAGGCTGCATGAACGCCTGCGGTCACCACCATGTCGGCCATATCGGCATTCTGGGCGTGGACAAGAAAGGTGCGGAGTTCTATCAGGTTTCGTTGGGCGGCAGTTCCGGCCGTGACGCGAGCCTCGGCCAGATTCTCGGCCCATCCTTCGCTCAAGACTCGATGCCAGATGTGATCGAAAAGATCATCAACGTTTACGTGGAGCAGCGTACCGAAGATGAACAGTTCATCGACACTTACCGCCGCATCGGCATTGATCCCTTCAAGGAGCGCGTCTATGCAGCGAATCATTAAGAACGATCAACTGGTCGATGAAACCTGGCACCTGCTGCCCAAGGAACAGACGCTCGACGACCTGTGCAACAGCGACGATCTGATCGTGCCGCTGCATCTCTGGCTGGACCATGCCCATGCACTGAAAGCCCGCGACGGCGGCCTCGGGGTCTGGCTTGATGCCAACGAGCAGGTCGAGGACATCGCGGACGACTTGGCGCATTTCCAGGTCATCGCGCTGAATTTTCCCAGCTTCACCGACGGCCGCCACTACTCCAGTGCCCGTCTTTTGCGCGAGCGCTACGGCTACAAGGGTGAGATCCGTGCCATCGGTGACGTACTGCGCGACCAGCTGTTCTACATGCGTCGCTGTGGCTTCGACGCATTCGCCATTCGCGCCGATCGGGACCCGGTCGACGCGCTGGAAGGCTTGAAGGACTTTTCGGTGACCTATCAGGCCGCAGCGGACGATGAGCGCCCGCTGTTCCGCCGTCGCCAGGGTTGATGCCAGCCCAGTCGAAACCGGCAAATAAAAAGCCCGCCTATTGGCGGGCTTTTTATTGCTTCACTGATACATCCAAAAGTTAGGGTGTTCGATCGAAGTAGTGACTACATCGACCTTTTTTCCGGAAGCGATCTGTTTGATCTTCTCGGCGAGCTTCTTCATGAGCGATTTCCTCGGTTGCGATCAGGAGTGGCGCTAGATTCCGCCAAATACCGCTGCCGAGGAAATTCATTGCTGCTATCGCGGCGATAAACCAAAACGCGTTGGCATTCAGCCCACGCGCACCAGCACTCGACCTACCTGACCGCCGGTCAGAATGCGCTCGATTGCCTCTGGCAACTGCTCCAGGCCGACCTCCTGCGAGAGGTCGTCCAGATTGGCCAGTTTCCATTGCAACGACAGCTTGTCCCACATGGAGGCCTTGACCACCAACGGGATTTCCACCGAGTCCACACCCAGCAGATTGACCCCACGCAAGATAAAGGGCAGGACGCTGGCCTGGAAGTGAGTGCCTGCTGTGAGTCCGCAACAGGCCACGCTGGCGCCACGCCGCAATGATTTGACTACATTGAACAGAATGTCACCGCCGACCGTATCTACCGCTCCACCCCATTGCTCCTTGAGCAGCGCCTTCTCCACACCGGCCTGCAATGCGGCGCGCTCGACAATCTGGCTCGCGCCCAGACGAGTGAGGAACTCTGCCTGATCAGCCTTGCCCGTGACCGCCGCAACCTTGTAGCCGAGACTGGCCAACAGCGCCACCGCTATGCTGCCAACGCCACCGGTCGCACCGGTGACCAGCACAGGCGCTTCGCCCGGTTCCAGGCCAGCCTGTTCGAGTTTGTCGACGCAGAGAGCCGCGGTCAGCCCAGCCGTGCCGAGGATCATTGCCTCGCGCAACGAAAGCCCCTGCGGGCGCTTGATCACCCAGGCCGCCGGAACTCGGATGTACTGACCGAAGCCACCGGCAGTGTTCATGCCCAGGTCGTAGCCCGTGACGATCACCTCATCGCCTTCGGCGAACTCGCCCACACTGGACGAAGCCACGACACCAGCCGCGTCGATTCCTGGCGTATGTGGAAAAGACCGAGTTACTCCGCGATTGCCACTCGCAGACAACGCGTCCTTGAAGTTCAACGAGGAGTAACTCACCCGGATGAGCACCTCACCGGCGGGCAGCTCGTCGATAACGCGATCAACGATTTTGGATTCGAAACGACCCTCGGCCGCCTCGCTGACTTGTAGTGCCTTGAAGCTACTCATCGCGGTTCCCCTTGTCATTGCCAAAAACGTTGTTCGTTCAGCCGGCTCCAGCCTTTGAGCAGGCCATGCTCCATGACCGTACTGGCCGCCATGCCGAAGCGCTCGGGCAGGCTTTTCTTCTGTAGGTAATGCAGCTGAAACAGTTCCGCTTCCTGCGCTCGCTCGGCGAGATACTGATCGCTAGTCTTGAGCTCGTCTGCCAGATGCTTGCCCAACGCGGCGATGCCGAGCCACACCTCACCCGTCGCCACATCATCTATCGAGAGGTTCTGCCGATAGCGCGCCACGAAGTTCTTGAACAGCTCATGGGTCGTTTCCAGATCTTCTTGGAATTTCTCCCGGCCCTTCTCGGTGTTCTCGCCGAACACAGTCAGCGTGCGCTTGTACTCGCCGGCGGTCAGCACTTCGAAATCCACATCGTGCTTTTTCAGCAATCGATGCACGTTCGGCAGCTGTGCCACCACGCCAATGGAACCGAGAATGGCGAACGGCGCAGTCAGAATGCGGTTGCCGATACAGGCCATCATGTAGCCACCACTGGCTGCAACCTTGTCGACACAGACCGTCAGTGGCACACCGGCATCGCGAATACGCACCAGCTGCGAGGCGGCCAGACCGTAGCCATGGACCATGCCACCACCACTTTCCAGGCGCAGCACCACCTCGTCCTGCGGCGTCGCCATTGTCAGCAATGCGGTGATTTCGTGGCGAAGGTTGTCGACTGCAGACGCTCGAATATCGCCATCGAAGTCGAGCACGAAGACCCGCGCCACCGTCTCAGGCTTCTTGGTCAGTTTGGCAGCCTTCGCTTCACGTTTACGCAATGCCTTGAACGCATCCTTCTCCAGAACAGCCTGCTCCAGGCGCTCGCGCATGGATTTATAAAACTCGTTGAGCTTGTGCACCTCCAGGTGCCCGCCGCTTTGCTTGCTGCGCCCGCGCCGCATCGATGCGAGCGCGATCAGCACGATCACGACCGCCACTACCAGCGTAACGGTCTTGGCCAGGAAGCTGGCGTAGTCGACAAGAAATTCCACGTATCCCCCTAGATAAATGTTCGGTAGCCGACAGGTAACCCTCCGGCAGCACGCCGCCAGCATACCGACGGGCCTTTGGCTGAGCCAGTGCGGGCAATTCAAACAAACGTTCGAATTGTCGTTGACACTCCTAGACGATGTCCCTACCCTCGCGAAAAACAGTGCCGGCCGGAGCAGCAGCAATGGGCAGTATCTACCTGATCAGACATGGTCAGGCGTCTTTCGGCGCAGAAAACTACGATGTGCTCTCCCCGCTGGGATATCGCCAGTCCGAAGCGCTGGGTGATTACCTGGCGCAACTTGATGTGCGCTTTGACCGATGCCTAAGCGGCGAGCTCGATCGCCAGCAAGATACCGCTCGCACCACAATGGCTAGGCTCGGCACGCAGGCCGAACTCGAAATCGATGCGGCCTTCAACGAATTCCATGCCGATGCGGTAATCCGTGCCCACCTACCCGACCTTCTGAAGGTCGAGCCGAATGCGATGCATATCCTGCGCAACGCGGCCGATCACCGCGCGGACTTTCAACGACTGTTCACCCATGTCGTACATCGCTGGATATCCGGCGAACATGAGAAAGAAGAGCTGGAGAGCTGGCAGCACTTTATCGACCGTGTACGTGGCGGTTTGGAGCGCGTTCTCGATCAAGCTGGCAAGCGTGACCACGTGGCCATCTTCACCTCCGGCGGAACTATCACCGCGCTGCTGCAACTGATCATAGGCGTACCGCCGATCAAGGCGTTCGAGCTGAACTGGCAGATCGTCAACACATCGCTCAGCCTGTTGAAGTTTCGCGACCGTGATGTCGCGCTGGCTTCCTTCAACAGTCATGCACACCTGCAACTCCTGAAAAATCCGGAGCTCGTCACTCATAGATGAGCCCAGCCCCAAGCGGCCAAAAGCTGCGTGTACCCATAACGACCAAAAAGGAAACCCTCATGAGCAACGTCGCCGAGACTTTCAAAGGCATGCAGTCGAAGTTCAACCCCAGCGCCGCTGCAGGCCTGGATCTGGTCTTCCAGTTCAACATCACTGACGCCGAAAACTATTACCTAGTGGTCAAGGATGGTACCTGCGATCTGCAACAGGGCGATTCCAGCGACGCCAACGTCACCCTGATCATGGACAGCGAGACCATGCAGGGCATCGTCAGCGGCGAAACCGATGGCATGCAGGCCTTCATGGGCGGCAAGCTGCGTGCCGAAGGTGACATGATGCTGGCTATGAAGCTCAGCGAACTGTTCCCAGCCTGAGGCGAGAGCCAACCGCTGCGATGCAAGAAACCGAAGTCCAAGACTTCGGTTTTTTTATGCCGGCGAAACCATCGCCATCGAATCAGGGAGCTTGATTGACCAGCAACACTCCGGCCAATAACAGCGGGCATCGCTTGGTCTGGGGCACCTCCAGCATTAGATTACTGAATCATCTTGGGCACCGAACATAAGTAGAAGGGATAACAATGGCGCTTACAGATCAAACCACCCGCGTCCGAGAAGGCGAAGAGCTGGCGGTCGAGGTCATCGACCGATACCTGAAGGCGCATATCCCCGGCCTGGAAGGTACACCGCAGATTTCCCAGTTCCCCGGCGGCGCCTCGAATCTGACCTACCTGCTGCAATACCCCGATCTTGATCTCGTCTTGCGCCGCCCTCCTTTTGGACACAAGGCAAAATCTGCCCATGACATGGGCCGTGAATTTCGCATTCTCAATCAGCTCAACGAAGGCTTCCCCTACTGCCCGAAGGCGTATGTGTACTGCACCGATGCGTCGGTAATCGGCGCCGAGTTCTATGTCATGGAGCGCGTAAACGGCATCATCCTACGCTCCGAGCTGCCCCCAGAGCTGAACCTTGATGAAGCTCAGACCCGCGCGCTCTGCGAGAGCTTCATTGACAAGTTCGTCGACCTGCACAACGTCGATTACCAGGCCTGCGGCCTCGGTGATTTAGGCAAGCCCGAAGGCTACGTGAAGCGCCAGGTCGAAGGCTGGAGTGAGCGCTACGAACGCGCCATCACCCCTGATGCCCCTGCCTGGGAAGCGGTCAAGGCGTGGCTGAAAGACAAGATGCCGGCCGACCATCCCAAGCCCGGGATCATTCACAACGACTACCGCTTCGACAACGTCATCCTCAACCCGGACAACCCGATGGAAATCATCGGCGTGCTGGACTGGGAAATGACCACTATTGGCGATCCGCTGATGGATCTGGGCAATACCCTGGCGTACTGGATCGAAGCCGATGATCCCCAACCAATGCAGGCGATGCGTCGCCAACCAAGCCATCTGCCGGGCATGCATACCCGGCAAGGCTTCGTCGATTACTACGCGCAACGGGCCGGCATCGAGATCCCCTGCATCGATTTCTACTACACCTACGGCCTGTTTCGCTTGGCCGGTATCGTTCAGCAGATCTACTACCGCTTCTATCACGGCCAGACCCAGGACAAACGTTTTGCCTCGTTCATCCACATGAACAAGCTGCTTGAACAAAGGGCGCTGCAAGTGATCGGGCAATCGAAGCTCTGAAACCCAACCAAACCCCGCGGCCCGCTGCGGGAACGAACAAGAAAAGAGGAACGACCATGTCCAAAACAACCCTGTTCGACCTAGACGGCAAGATCGCTTTCGTTTCCGGGGCCAGCCGAGGGATCGGCGAAGCCATCGCCAAGCTGCTCGCGCAGCAAGGCGCTCATGTCATCGTATCCAGCCGCAAGATCGAAGGCTGCCAGGCAGTAGCCGACGCAATCGTCGCCGCTGGCGGAAAAGCGACTCCAGTCGCCTGCCATATTGGCGAGATGGAACAGATCCAGGCGGTGTTCGCGCAAATCCGCGAACAGTTCGGCCGCCTCGACATTCTGGTCAACAACGCCGCAACCAATCCCCAGTTTTGCCACATTCTCGACACTGATGTGTCGGCCTTCCAAAAAACCGTCGATGTAAACATCCGCGGTTACTTCTACATGTCCATCGAAGCCGGCAAGCTGATGCGCGAGCACGGCGGCGGCAGCATCATCAATGTCGCCTCCATCAATGGCGTCACGCCGGGCAACTTCCAGGGCATCTATTCGATCACCAAGGGTGCCGTGATCAACATGACCAAGGCTTTCGCCAAGGAATGCGCGCAGTTCGGAATTCGCTGCAATGCACTGCTGCCGGGCCTCACCGATACCAAATTCGCCTCGGCCCTGGTCAAGAACGAGTCCATTCTGGAGATGGCACTGCAGCACATCCCGTTGAGCCGGGTCGCTCAACCCAGCGAAATGGCCGGTGCGGTGCTCTATCTGGCTAGCGATGCTTCGAGCTATACCACGGGTGTGTCCCTGAACGTCGACGGCGGTTATCTGGCCTGATCGATCTAACGCAAAAAAGGGAGCCACACGGCTCCCTTTTTCTTTGGCCTCTCACACCTACCAGTTCTTCAACGCTTCGGTAGCCGCGGCATTTACCGGCCTGGCGAGTAGCCCCGTAGGTGCAAGGTCGACCGCGTACACGGCGCCATCGGCAATCGGCATGTAGTCGACACGCAGAACCTGCCCCTCGAAAAAAAGCATGTCGTGCTGGCCTAGCTGTAGCGATTGCCAGATATTCACGCCCAAGGGTCTCTCGCTTAACACCACCCGAGCATGACGGGCCAGGTTCTGCTGTTCTACCGCGAGGTAGCGCCCGGAAAGTTGTTCCAGTCGATAACCCGACTCCAAGCCGATCAACTCAGCAAGACTTTTCCAGCGAAGCACGTGCAGATCGAGCTGCCAGAGATCACCTTCCAGCAGTGCCGTATGTGTCTTTTTTCCTTGCTCGAGCCTGACTTCATAACGTTGCGGACCCTGGGCGTGAAAACTCAAGGTGACCAGCGGTTCCCCGTTTGGTAGCGCCGCGTAGGTACTAACGTCGTAGCCAACCATGGCGATTAATCCAGCCAGGGCGAGGACCAAAAAGCCGCAGGTACCGCGCAGCCAACCCATCAACCAGTTGCCCCCCAGCAGCAAACGCAGCGCGACCAGCAGCACGATCACAGCCAACAACGCGACCACGATCGCAAGCCCGAGATATTGCATAACCAAGTGTCCTTTTGATTGGGAGCGCCATTATCCGCGCGTGCCATCAGAGCAACCAGCATCGGCATGGGACGGCCATCACGGGCTGACACTCTCGTTCTTCTAGAGGAGGATGCCGGTCATGTCGGCGCGCCCCTTTCGCCAAGGTGAAGGTCGCATTATTCCCCGCTGTCCTTCAGCCCATCGAGGCTCGTATGCCTTTCGCACTTGAGCTTGCGCTCGATCCTTCCACCCTGGTAATTCTTTTCGCGGTGGCCTTCATAGCCGGGTTCATCGACGCCATCGCTGGCGGCGGCGGGCTACTGACGATTCCCGCCTTGCTGACTGCCGGGCTGCCACCGCATCTCGTGTTGGGCACCAACAAGCTGTGCGCGACCTTCGGTTCCGCTACAGCCAGCTACACCTTCTATCGCCGCCGCCTATTTGAACCAGGATTGTGGCGGCGGGCGCTTGCCGGCACCGCTATCGGCGCTGCGCTGGGAGCGGCACTCGCGCAGTTCATGCCGGCGAGCTGGTTAAACCAGATGCTGCCCCTGGTGGTTTCTGCCTGCGGTATTTACCTGCTATTCAGCCGCATGCCCGCCAAGCCCAGCAGCGATACAGTGCTCATCGGACACAAGCGCCAGTGGCCACAAAGCCTCTGCCTCGGGTTCTACGATGGCGTAGCCGGGCCTGGGACCGGCGCGTTCTGGACCGTTAGCAGCATGCTGATCTACCCGCTCGATCTGCTAAGAGCCAGCGGGGTTGCGCGCACGATGAATTTTGTCAGTAATGCGGTAGCCCTGAGCATTTTCATCATCGGCGGCCAAGTCGCGTGGGTACTTGGCATCGGCATGGGGTTGGCCCTGATGGCCGGTGCCTATTTCGGTGCCCGCACGGCAATCCGCGGTGGATCAAGATTCATTCGCCCAGTGTTCATTCTGGTGGTTCTGGCAATGAGCCTGCGGCTAGCCTGGCAGCACTGGTTCGGGGTGGCCTAGCCGGCGCGCCAGATAAAGCTCGATCAAGTAGCGCGCGATGGACTGGCGGGCAGGCAACGCCGGCAGATTGTCGATGGCGAACCAGCGCGCATCCTCGATTTCCTCAGGCTGCAGGACGATATCGCCACCGGCGTATTCGGCATGGAATCCCAGCATGAGTGAGTGCGGAAACGGCCAGCCCTGACTGGCGATGTACTGCGGAGCATGAATGGCCACGCCCACTTCCTCTCGTACCTCACGCGCGACGCATTGCTCCACTGACTCACCCGGCTCCACATAACCGGCCAGCGTGCTATACACCCCTGGCGCAAAGCGTGGCGAGCGGGCGAGTAGCACATCGTCCCCTCGAGTAACCAAGACGATCATGCTGGGTGATAGCCGCGGGTAATGCTGAACGCCGCAGGCCGCGCAATACATGGCGCGCTCGCCAGCTCGTGACTGCATCGGCGCACCGCAGCTGCCACAGAAACGATGTTGCCTCACCCAGGTACCGATCTGCGTGGCGTAACCAAGCAACTGGAACAGATCGCGATCATCCTCCTGCATGAACTGGCGCAGGCCCTGCCAGCGCGCGCCCGGCACCTCTGCCGGAAAATCCAGCTCAAAAAGAAATACAGGTTCGCCGTCGAAATGCCCCAGCCCCTGCTCGCTCAGCAATGGCAGGTCCAGACGTTTGAGCCAATCTCGAGGAAAGAGCACACCGTTACTGTCGAGAAGAAACTGCTGCCGACAATGCACCACCGCCCACCCTCCCGCCATCAGGGGGTCGAGCAGCGCCGCCTGCCAGCGCAAGCTCATCAGGCGGCTACCGGCATGCCCAGCGCGCGCACGCTTTCGCTGGCCAGATCCAGCACGCTCACACGTGAATCGTCACGTCGCAATACCGCACCGCCCTCGAGATAGTACTCAAGGCTGGTCAGGGCATCGGCAAGGATCTCCAAAAGTTGCTCAGGCGGCATTTGATTCGCCTCGAGCATGAACTTCTGGATGAAATCAGCACAGGCGCCGATCAACTCGGCAGCGCGCTCCTGCTCGAGAAAACGCAGCCCGCCACGCACGGCCTGCAGGCTGAATGGCACATTGGCCAGGTGCAGCTTCTCGCCATTGGATTCGAGGTAAGCAGTGATCGCCCGCTTGGCCAGTGCAAGCCCTGCAGTTGCTTCATCGATCACGACAATGAAGGCCTCTGTCAGCTGATGGTTAGCAAAGGCTTCCGCCTCCATCCCAGGCCGAGCGACCTGAGGCTTGGTATCGCGCCGATCCCCACGCTCCAGACTGGCGACCATGCTCTCGACGTAGAGCACCGCATCGGCAAGGCGCTGGATGACATCAGGCTCGGGCGCATGCTCCAGGCTCCATGCGGAGACGTCGCTCAACTGGGCCTGAAGCGTGCTGGCCGCCGAGGAAAGACCGACCATCCCGAGCGTCTTGGCCATCTTTCCCAGCAGGTTGTGCAGGTTCGAATAGGCCTCAGCCTGGGCCGTGCCACGTTCGATCAGATCCAGCAGATCTTTCAAGCTAGCCAGTTCTTCTCGAATCGCCGAGGACAACGAGCGCATCACCGCCTGGCCAGGACCAGCAAGACGCTGGGACTCTTCTTCAAGCAGATGGTCAGTGAAGGGCAGCGAGCTCAGCGAAAAGACCTGACGCACCTGGGTGGCGATAGATCCATGGGTGTCCGCCAGTGCGACGACATACAGCAGCTCCTTGAGCAGGCTGCGAGGCGCCTCGTATGCAGAGTTGCTGATGACTTGCTTGAGCTCCCGGTCCAACCGTGAGAACAACTGCTTACGCGATTTGCGCGGCAACAACTGACCGTCCAGTTGTGATTCAACGGCGGCACTACCAATCCAGCACAGACGGCCGGCCGGCGAGCCAATGAACAGATGATCCAGGCGTGTCAGCGCACGGCCCATGAGTTTCAGGCTGGATGGCAGATTCTCTTCGCGAATGAAGCCCAGCAATCCAACCTGATACATCTGACGCAATCGCCGTGCTTCGGCAACCGGGGTATCCCCCGAACGAGCCGGCATATCCACGGAAGGACGGGCGTGATCGAGGCGAACGCTGAAAAAGAAGCTCTCCGGCAGCGGTGGCTGTGCACATGCCAAACGCAGCGCATTGATTGCCGGCAACAGCAGTTCGGGGATTTCCTGACGACTGGCGTCAACGCTTTCCAGGTACCGTCGCAATACGTAGAGCGCATTGCTCAACGCCGCCAGCTGCACGTCGCGGTCCTCGCCAGCACCGACCGGAATGTCAGTTGCCAGTTGCAGTATTTCCTGCGCAAGCAGTTCGGCGCCGGTCAGCTCGATGAGGTTGAGCGTACCGCGCACCTGCTTGAGGTTCTCTACGGCCTGCTGCAATAGCCCGCCGTTGTTGCGATCAATGATGAAGTGCTCGAGGCTCTGCTCGGCCTCTTCCATGGTGGCGAACAGCTCGTCACGTACCAGACCGAGTGAAGTAGCTCCAGTAACCATGCCTAGTGCGCCTCCCGCGCAAACTTGTGGTGGCGCATCAGTCGGCAAAGTCCGGCTTCTGTTTGCTCATATGAGCGGCGATGGCGACCTTGATATCGGCCGACTGCAGCATGGCAGCATTCCAGGTGGCGATATATTCGAGGCCGTCATCGACACGGTGGTCACGCATGTAGCGGATCATTTCCTTGGTGCCGCGAATGGCAAGCGGTGATTTGCTGGCGATGCCCCGGGCCAGTTCCAGCACCGCATCCATCAGCGCGGCCTGGTCTGCATAGGTGCGATTGACCAAGCCAATGGCGCGTGCCTCTTCGCCTTCGATGGTGCGACCGGTGAAGGCCAGTTCGCGCATCATGCCATCGCCGATGATTCGCGGCAGACGCTGCAGGGTACCGACATCGGCAGCCATGCCCATGTCGATTTCCTTGATCGAAAATTTTGCGTTCGTCGTGCTGTAACGCATGTCACAGGCTGAGATCAGATCGATGGCGCCGCCCAGGCAATAACCCTGAATCGCCGCGATGACAGGCTTGCGGCAGCTGTCGACGGCGTTGAAAGACGCCTGCAAGGAAAGAATCTTGCGTCGCAGCTGCTCTGCGTTGCGCCCGATATCGCTGCCAAGCTGGCTACCGACCTGCGCCAGAAGCTGCAGGTCGATGCCGGAAGAAAAGTGCTCACCGGCTCCGCTGAGGACTACTACACGCACTTCGTCGGTAGCATCGATCCAGTTGAAGATTTCGATGATTTCCGACCAGAACGCGGCGTCCATCGCATTGATCTTCTCGGGACGGTTGATCACGACTTGGGCAATCTGGTCCGCCAACTCTACACGGAAGGCTTTGTATTCGGTCACGCTGTCATCCTCGACACCAATGGCGCATGGGGAGCGTCGTGACGGGACAACCCGCACGACAGTGGGCAACTATAACAACTGGCACTAAGACGGGTGAATGTCGATGCAGACGATGTGATACAGACCACGCCGTCACTTGAGGTGTTCAGGCCGTGATAGACGGGCGGCTTCACCGGCGACTCATCCTTCACGAACGCAATCGACTGTATACAGACTACCCTGCGCACCAGACTCATGCTGCAAGCCGTGGACATCCGCATCGAAGCCGGGGAAGCGCTCGGCGAAGTCCCGAGCAAAGCGAAGATAATCGAGAATCGAACGGGTCTCCCCGGTGAAGCGCTCGCCCGGCATGATCAGCGGGATACCCGGCGGATACGGCACCAGCATGACTGCGGCAATACGGCCCTCAAGGGCGTCGATCGGCACAGCCTCAACCTCGCCGCGAACCAGTTTGTCATAGGCCCGCGCCGGGGTCATCGCCGGCTCCGGCAACGCTGTGTACATCCTGCGCATGGCGCGCGCAGTGGCGTTCTCGCAATAGCACGCGTGCAACGCATCGCAGAGATCGCGCAAGCCCATTCCGGCGTAAGCCGCCGCACCCTTGCGAGCGATCGATGGCAACGCATCGGTCAGCGGCACGTTGGCATCGTAGTGACGCTTGAACTCGAGCAACTCCGTCAGCAACGTGCTCCATTTACCCTTGGTGATGCCCATTGAGAACAACACCAGCATCGAATACAGACCTGTCTTCTCGACCACCAGGCCACGCTCCCAAAGGAACTTGCTGACCACCGCCGCCGGTATGCCGCTTTCGCCCAAGGCGCCGGATGCCGTGAGCCCAGGCGTCACCAGCGTAACCTTGATCGGATCGAGCAAAACATAATCGTCGGCGATATCACCGAAGCCATGCCAGTCGGCCGTGGGCTCAAGCAGCCAATCCGGCGTTACCAGCGACTCGGCCCCGTCCACAAGCGGCGGCTGCCAGATGCTGAACCACCAGTCCCCCGGGTCGATATGCTGGCGCAGGTTGGCCAGCGCCCGACGAAAGCTCAGCGCCTCATCGAAGGTTTCCTGAATCAACGAGCGTCCAGCAGGGCCTTCCATCATCGCCGACGCCACATCCAGAGAAGCCAGGATGCCGTACTGCGGTGAAGTGGAGATGTGCATCATGAACGCTTCATTGAAACGGTCGAGGTCGAGTTGCCGGGTCTGGCTGTCGAGCACGTGGATCATCGACGCCTGGCTGAACGCCGCCAGCAGTTTGTGCGTTGAATGAGTGGTGAACACCAGCGGGCCCTGCTCGCGGGTATCCATGCCGTAGCGGCCATCGTAGAACTCATGAAACGCCGCATAGGCATACCAAGCCTCGTCGAAATGCAGTACTTCGACGTTGTCGGCCAGGGTGCGCTTGATCAGGTTGGCGTTATAGCAAAGCCCGTCGTAGGTCGAGTTAGTCACGACCGCCAGCTTGACCTTGGGCGGCCTTCCCCGGGCCAGCGGGTTGGCGGCGATCTTCGCCTGAATAGACTCCTGGGTGAACTCTTCCAGAGGTATCGGGCCGATGATGCCCAGCTCGTTGCGCGTCGGGCTCATGTACAGCGGTATGGCGCCGGTCATGATGATCGAGTGCAGAATCGACTTGTGGCAGTTGCGATCGACCAATACAAGATCATCGCGGGCGACCATCGAGTGCCAGACGATCTTGTTCGCCGTTGAGGTGCCGTTGATCACGAAAAACGTGTGGTCGGCACCGAAGTTACGTGCAGCGCGGGCTTCCGCCGCCGCCACCGGCCCGGTGTGATCGAGCAGCGAACCAAGCTCGGGCACCGAAACCGACAGGTCCGAGCGCAACGTGTTCTCACCGAAAAACTGATGAAACGCCTGGCCGACCGGGCTCTTGCGATAGGCCACTCCCCCACCGTGCCCTGGTGTATGCCAGGAATAGTTCGACTCGCTGGTATGTCGGACCAGCGCACTGAAGAAGGGCGGCAGCAGATCCTCGAGATAGCCGCGCGCGGCCCGAGCCACCTGGCGCGCCAGAAACGGCACCGTGTCCTCGTACAGGTAAAGCAGGCCGCGCAACTCGTTGAGATCGGCCATTGCCTCGGCTGGTGCATTTTCGATGGTGATCTGCTCACCCAGGGCGAAGATCGGTAGCCGCGGAGCACGGCGTCGGGCGACACGAATCAGCTCTACCACATCGTGCAGCAAGCGCTGGTTGTCACCAGCGCCTTCCGCCGCGACCAGAATGCACGCCAAACCGTGATGGGTAGAAGCGACGATTCGCCCTTCATTGGAGCTGGCCGTAGGCAGGATATTGAAGCCATCTCGCTCCAGCTCCGAAGCGATGCCACGCACGCGTTCGCCGGCCACAGTGTCGGCCTTGATGTCACGGTGAACGATGAGGATGGGGAATTTCAGGTCTTTGTACATGCGCGCTCTCTGCGGACGGTCCACCTACAGGGTAGAAGCGTCCGCAGTAAAGGAACAGCGCAGCAGACGACGGTCGTCGCCGGGATCGCCGTTCTGGCCTGCAATGTCACAAGCTTCAGCCTTCGAGCTGAGCCCACAGCGGCGTGGCGCCCGCCGCTTTCTCGATCGCTGCCATGCGCGCCACGTGCGCGGCAAGCTCCTCCTCGCTGGCACGTAGCACCGCGGTGCGCGGTCTATCGGCCGGCAGCCGACGGATCGGACTGGGCTGCTGTCGCCCGCCATCGGAGCTTTCTCCATCACCGGCGAGAGACAGATTGGTCTGCCCGCCGGTCATGGTCAGCCAGACGTCGGCAAGAATCTCGGCATCGAGCAACGCGCCGTGCAGGTCGCGGCCCGAGTTGTCCACACCGTAGCGTTTGCACAGCGCATCGAGACTGTTGCGCTGCCCGGGGTGGCGCTCGCGGGCCATCAACAGGGTATCGAGCACCGAACAGTGATCGGTTATCTCGGCACGGTCCTGCTGACCGAGCAACGCAAACTCGTTATTGATGAAACCAAGGTCAAACGCTGCGTTGTGGATGACCAGCTGCGAACCCTTAATGAATTCGAAGAACTCGTCGGCAACTTCGCGGAAGCGCGGCTTATCGGTCAGAAACTCGTTAGTGATGCCGTGGACGGCGATCGCACCCTCGTCCACTTCGCGATCAGGCTGCAGATAGACGTGGTAATGCCGCCCGGTGAGGCGGCGGCCGATGACCTCGACACAGCCAATCTCGATGATTCGGTGGCCGTCAGTCACCGGCATGCCGGTGGTTTCAGTATCCAGCACTACGCTGCGCATGTCGTTTCGCTCACTTACACAATCGGTTGTCGTTTGGCCTGCACTACGCCGCGATTGGCCAGCAGGTCGGCGTGCTCATTGCCCGGATGGCCGGTATGACCACGGACCCATTCCCAGCTCACCTGATGGCGGTTGACTTGCTCGTCGAGTTGCTGCCAAAGATCGGCGTTTTTCACCGGCTGCTTACTTGCCGTTTTCCAGCCGCGCTTCTTCCAGCTGGGCATCCAGTCATTGATGCCCTGCATCACATACTGCGAGTCGGTGACCAGACGAACCTTGCACGAACGCTTCAGCTCGGTAAGCGCCTGAATGGCCGCCATGAGCTCCATGCGATTGTTGGTGGTATCGGGCTCGCCGCCCCAGAGCTCTCGCTTGACGCCCTTATATATAAGAAGGGCCCCCCAGCCGCCTGGGCCAGGATTGCCCTTGCAGGCACCGTCGGTATAGATCTCGACCCAGTCGTCGCTCATTTGGATTGCTTACTCTGTCTGACGGCAGGTCGGGTCTTCAAGGGAGTCGGTGCTGTTCGGCTTCGCGGCGGCTGACCTTGGCGACGGGCATCGGTAACAACTTGCCCATGCGTTCGCGGCGCTCTTGACGCAAGGGCCGCAGACCGATCATCAACTTACGCGCCACCAACAGGTAGAAGCCGCCAGTGGGTGCCTGCAACTGCTGCCCAACGGACTCCAGACGAGACAACCGCGCCTGCCAGTCGCTCGAAGAAAGCGGCGGACAATAGCATCCGAAGCGGCGTTTCTCCAGTGCGAATCCCAGTAGATTCAGCCAGTCCCCAACCCTCGACGGGCGAATGCAACGGGCCTGCCGAAACGCCTCGCGGGAGACCAGATGGCGCAGACCCCAAGCGCTCCAAGGATTGATGCCGACGATCAGCAGATGACCGCCCGGACGCACGCCACGCGCCGCTTCACGCAATAATCCATGGGGGGACAGACTGAAGTCCAAAGCATGCTGCAACACCACCACATCAGCGGCGTGCTCACCAAGCGGCCAAGCCTGCTCCTCGCAGTGAATTTCCACGCCCGGCAGTGGCGCCCCAAGGCGCACACTGCGCTTGATGTTCTCCGGCTGCACCGGCTCTCCGCCAAAAGGACCGTTGTGCACCAGGTAGCTGCCGAAACAACGCGCCAGTTCTTCAGTGAGGATGTCCTTTTCCTGAGCAAGCAACTGCTGGCCCAGCGGACCCTCGAACCAGTCGGATGCCTGGTTGATCATGGACAGCCAGTGATCGCTGCCTTGGGCGGGTGGTCGATCTTTCATCGGTCGGCTCCGTTCGTCGTGCAGGTCTGTACGGCGCTGAGATCGCTCGGGTTCAACTTTCCCATGGGACTGCTAGGATGCGCCTTTGTCACCCAATTGGCGACCCGCACATGTTGAAGATCGAAGCCCTGCCCGCCTTCACCGACAACTACATTTGGTTGCTTCAGGACGATGCAACGCAACGCTGCGCCGCCGTCGACCCCGGCGATGCCGCGCCGGTCCTGGACTGGCTCCGCGATCACCCGGCCTGGCAGCTCAGCGACATCCTCGTTACCCATCATCATCACGACCACGTTGGTGGCGTCGAACGACTCAAGGCACTGACTGGCGCTCGTGTTTACGGGCCCGCAGCGGAAAAGATTCCCTCGCGTGACGAGGCACTGAGCGATGGCCAGCACATTCAGGTGCTCGGCCAGGGCCTGCAGGTCATAGCGGTTCCAGGCCATACGCTCGGACATATCGCGTATTTTCATGCTGATGCCGAACAGCCCTGGTTGCTCAGTGGCGACACGCTCTTCGCGGCTGGATGTGGTCGTCTGTTCGAAGGCACGCCCGAGCAGATGTTCAATTCGCTGCAGCGCTTGGCAGCCACACCAGACCACACCCTCGTCTACTGCACCCACGAATATACGTTGAGCAATCTGCGCTTTGCTCAGGCAGTGGAACCAGGCAACCCGGATGTTGAAAAGCGCGTGAGTGAAGTCACTGAACTGCGCGAATCGAACCGTTTCAGCCTGCCCTCGCAGATGAGCATCGAACGCGCCACCAACCCCTTCCTGCGCAGCAACGTAGCGGCTGTCCAGCAGGCAGCGAGCGAACACAGCGGCAGCAAGCTTGACGGCGAAGTCGCAGTTTTTGCGGCTTTGCGCGCATGGAAAGATCAGTTCTGACAAGGTCGACAGGTTCCCGAAACGGGGCGTGCAAACTTGACCCCACCAGGGTGCGTTCCTAGAATCCCCCGAATTTTGTTTCCGGGGAAGATTCCAGCCAATGCCGCCAGCTCCCAAGAAACGCCTAGAACCGGACGCCTTGGCAGCCTCTGGTCGGGCGTTGGCTCTAGCCATATGCGTAGCCCTAGCGGGCTGTCAGAGTAACGCCGTGCGTGACGACACGCGCGAACAGACTAGACGCGTGGCGGTGCCGGTGGCACAGGAACCCATCTGGCTGACGGACACTACGGCCGTCGCCGAGCATGAAAACATCTGGGAACGTATTCGTGAGGGCTACAAGCTTCAAGAGCACCTCGACAGCAATCCTCGCATCGAACAGCAGCGATTGCTCTTCGCCAGCCGCCCTCAGTCGATAGAGATCGCCAGCGAGCGCGGCAGTCCCTACATTCATTACATTGTCGAGCGGCTCGAAGAGCGCGACATGCCTCTCGAGCTGGCACTGCTGCCAATCATCGAAAGCTCTTACGACCCCTTTGCCTATTCCCCAGCTCATGCGGTTGGGCTTTGGCAGTTCATCCCCTCGACGGGTCGTCACTTCAATCTTCGTCAGACCAACTGGTACGACGGCCGCCGCGATATCACGGCGTCGACCAACGCCGCGCTACGTTATCTGAGTTATCTGCACGGCCTGTTCAATGGCGACTGGTTGCTGGCACTGGCAGCTTACAACTCAGGGGAAGGTACAGTCAGCCGCGCCATCGAGCGCAATCAGAAGCTGGGGCTGCCTACCGATTATTGGAACCTGCCGTTGCCGCGTGAAACTCGTGACTACGTACCGAAACTACTCGCGCTGTCGCAGCTGATCGAAACCCCCGAAGCCTACGGCATCAACCTCAACCCGATTGCCAATGAACCCTACTTCGAAGTCATTGCACTCAAACAACGCATGGACCTGGCCCGAGTGGCCAAACTCGCTGACCTGGATGAGGACGAGCTGTATCAGCTGAACCCCGCCTTTACCCGCCGCATCACGCTGGATGGCCCGCAGCAGCTTCTCGTGCCAATGGAAAAGGCAGAAATGCTGGCCGCCAACCTGGCCCTGATGAAACCGCAGGATTTGGTCGACTGGAAGCAGTATCAGGTCCGCGCAGGCGACACGCTGGGTGGCATCGCCAACCGACACCATCTGACGGTCAACATCATTCGCGACGTCAACCGGCTCGACAGTAATACACTGCGCATCGGCCAGGTACTGAGCATTCCAACCAGCGGTGACGCCGGGGCCTCGCGAGAACTGCTGCATGCCGTAGCGCGCCAGCCAGCGTCGGCACCGCGCAGCTACCGAGTCAAGTCTGGCGACAACCTCTGGGACATCGCCAAGGCACAGCGCGTATCGGTTCGCGACCTGCAGCGCTGGAACAAGCTGTCGGGCAGCCAGCTCAAGGTTGGCCAAGCACTGTTCCTGCAAGGCCCGACAGTAGCCAAGGCCGAAACCAAGGGCAATTCCCCTACTTATTACAAGGTCCAGAAAGGCGACTCGCTATATCAGATCGCCAAGCGCTTCAACGTGCAGCTGACCAACCTGAAGACCTGGAATCCGAAAGGTACGAATGTGCTGCGCCCTGGCCAGCTCCTGACGCTTTACCTCCCCAACTAACGGTTCACCATCGCTCACCCAGCCGGGCGTTTGCCCAAAGCATCCAGGCAGCGACCGGTCAGCTGGGTGAAACGCTGGAACGCGACGAATTGCTCGTGTTTCAGCGCCCGCCCCGAAAGCCGGCAGTCGCCGTAAAGCACGCCAATTTCACGGGTGCCCGCCATCAGCGGTGCGATGAAGAACATCCCGTCACCTAGCCACTGACGTAACGGCTGGGTTACCAGATCAGCAAGGTTGTAGCTTGCCGGCACCCCCATCCACAACGACTGGCGATGGCGCAGCGCATAGCTGAACACATGGGGTTGCTCAGGTTGATCAGCGGGCAGCACAAAACTTTGCAGCCAGCGATCGCTCCCTTCACCAAGCGCGCAGCGCACTTTGAAGCGCGTCTGCTGATCCGCCAGGACCGCAACCATCACTCGCTCCAGCCCAACCCCGCGGTGCAAGCCCTTAAGCAGCGTGTCCAGAATCAGCCCAGCGTCACCGCCGCCGGTAGCCATCAGCCCCAGGTCCTGTAGTGACTGCTGCATGAGCAATAGGTCGGGCTGCAGCAAGGACGCCTTGCGCTGGGCCTGCTGCATGCGAATCTGCTCTGGATCGGTACTTGGAATGAGCCTGCCCAGGCGGCTGGCGCCGAATGTCGTCGCCACCTGTACGGTTTCGTCGGCGCTGGCCAGGATCTGCTGCAGAGCGTCCTCCTCATTCACCCCGGTGAACTCCGCGACGGCCTTGGTCAGCACCGCCATCTGCTCGCACTCCCAACCCCCGAGTGCGGCCTCGCTGATCTGCACACCCAGCGCCACGGCGCGCGCGGCCGGATCGTTGCCGGCCGCCTGGCTGTGGGCAAGGCTGGTCAGCTCGCCGAGATTCCAGCTCCTTACCAGCCCCAGGCTGAGTTGCCTGAAACTTGTGCCCAACACGCTCTGCACCGCTTCGTCAGCCTTGATACCAGGTTGCGCAAGCTGCAGAGCCAGCTCCTCCACCTGATCACCGCCACACCCCCAGAATGCCAGCTCACCGACGTTGTAGAGCAGCGCCGCAATGAACACCTCCTCCTCATGACGGGAAAGTACGTAGCCGGCGATGTTGCGTGCCTGTACCGCCGCATGAAACGAGCGCGCCAGCAGTTCCAATAGCTGTTCCCGCGGAGCCCGCTCGAGCAGACTGTCGATAAGCGTGACCGACAGGCTGATCAAGCGCACGCTCTCAAAGCCGATCATCACGATGGCCCGGGAAATCGTCTTGATGGTTTCCTGCGACGGGTTGTAATAGCTGCTATTGCCTACCCTGAGCACTTTGGACGTCAGTGAGGCATCGCGTAGCAGCACATCGGCGAGCTGCTGCACTGAGGCATGCTCATGTACGGCAAGGCGCTGAAGGTCCTTTACCACAGACGCCAGCGCGGGAAGCTCAGACTGATTCAGGCGGTCGACCCACGCCTGTAGACCCTGGGCACGTACATCCAAGAGGCCACCTCTGCACAATGCCATTAGGGAAAATGACCGGCAGTTTGCCCGAGTTGCCCGGCCTTTTTCCAGCGCATACAAGCTGTTACTGTACCGGCCCGAGAAGCCCGTAAGCGCCAAGGATCGGATCCCCCGTCTGATGCGACCCCTGCTACTGTTAATGACCTGCCTGGCCTTGAGCTTTCCCGCCCTCGCCACCATCAGCGAAAGCCATGGTTATGCGCAGTTCGGCACCCTCAAGTATCCAGCCTCCTTTACCCATTTCGACTGGGTGAATCCGCGTGCGCCTAAGGGCGGGCGGATCAAACTGATGGCGTCTGGTACGTTCGACACCCTCAATCCGTATACCTTCAAGGGCACCAGTCCGAGCGCTACTCCTGGATTCCTGCAATATGGCATCAGCGAGCTGAACGAACCGCTGATGGTTGGCACTGGGATCTACGATCCATCCGGGGACGAACCCGCGTCCAGCTACGGCCTGATTGCCGAGTCGGTGGAGCACAGCGATAACAACAGCTGGGTGGTCTTCAATTTGCGCAAGGAGGCCCGCTTCCATGATGGCAAGCCAATCACAGCGTACGACGTCGCCTTTTCTTACCGGTTGCTGATCAAGGATGGTCACCCGCAGTACCGCACCAACCTGCAAGGCGTGAAGCGGGTCGACATTCTCAATCGCCACCGCATCCGCTTCGTTTTCGAGCAGGCCGATAACCCGTTGCTGATCATGCGTCTCGGCGAGTTGCCGGTACTACCGCAGCACTACTGGAAAGATCGCGACTTCAAGGCCACCACCTTCGAACCGCCGCTAGGCAGTGGCCCCTATCGCATCACCCACGTACAGCCCGGCCGACAGGTAGTGTTCGAGCGTGTGCGGGACTGGTGGGGCGCCAAGCTTCCGGTCAATCAGGGCAAATACAACTTCAACCGGGTTGATGTCGAGTTCTACCGCGACAGCGTCGTGGCCTTCGAAGCCTTCAAGGTCGGCGAATTCGACTTCTACATCGAACATCAGGCCAAGAACTGGGCCAACGGTTATCAATTTCCCGCGGCAATGCGCGGTGAAATCATTCGCGACGAAATCCTTCACCAAATTCCGACCCAGACCCAGGCACTGTTCATGAATGGCCGCCGGGCAACCTTCGCCGACAGCCGCGTCCGGGAAGCCCTCGGTCTGATGTTCGACTTCGAATGGACCAACCGCGCGTTGTTCTACGGCGCCTACAACCGCAGCGAAAGCTATTACCCCAACAGTGACTTCACTGCGACCGGCAAGCCAGAAGGCGGTGAGTGGCTTTTACTCTCGCCCTATCGCAAGCAGCTGCCGGCAAAATTGTTCACCGAGCCGTTCCAGCTTCCTAAAACCGAAGGCCGGGGCATTCCCCGTGAAACGCTGCGCCGAGCACTCGGGCTGCTCGCCGAAGCAGGCTGGAAGGCATCGGATGCGGGTCTGCTGAACAGCGCTGGCCAGCCACTGCGCTTCGAGATCCTCCTGGTCAATCCGCGCCTCGAGCGCATTCTCCAACCCTATGTCGAGAATCTCGCCCGTATCGGCATCCAGGCGAATCTGCGCACCGTCGACAGCGCCCAGTACAAGCAGCGCCTCGATCATTACGACTACGACATGATTCTGATGACGCTCGCGCAGAGCCTGAGCCCAGGTCTGGAGCAATACCTGTATTTCCATTCCAGCCAGGTCGACGTCAGAGGCGGACGCAACTATGCCGGCATCGCCAACCCGATCATCGATGACCTGATCGCCAAACTGCTCGCCGCGCAAACACGCGACGAGCAGGTCGCAGCAGCCCGCGCCATCGACCGGGTGCTGCTCTGGAATCACTACACCATTCCAAACTGGTTCATAAGTAACCACCGCCTGGCCTACCGAAATCGGTTCGCCCATGTCACCACGCCGCCCTACACGCTGGGTTTGCGCGCCTGGTGGCTGAAGAGCCTGGAGAAGACCAAATGAATAACCGACTGCGCCATCCGCTGCTCCGCGCCGGGCTACTGAGCCTGGTTTGCATGGCAAGCCTGGCCGAGGCCGCCCCCCGCCACGCGCTGACGCTGTATGACGAAAAACCGAAGTACCCGGCCAATTTCAGCCATTTCGAGTATGCCAACCCGGATGCCCCCAAGGGCGGCACGCTGCGCCAAGCAGGTTTCGGCGGCTTCGACTCGCTCAACCCCTTCATCAACAAGGGTGTAGCAGCCGATGACGTCGGCCTGATCTACGACACCCTGACCACCAACAGCCTCGACGAACCCTTCACCGTCTACGGCCTGCTGGCAGAGAAAATCGAGAAAGGACCGAACAACAGCTGGGTGCGTTTCCATTTGCGGCCGGAGGCTCGCTTTCACGATGGCGAACCTGTGAAAGCAGAAGACGTGGTGTTCACCTTCGAAACGCTGATGAGTCAGGGCGCACCGCATTATCGTGGTTACTACGCCGATGTAGACAAGGTTACCGCCGAGAGCCCTCGAAGGGTGCGTTTCGATTTCAAGCACGCCGGCAATCGCGAACTGCCTATGATTCTCGGGCAGCTGCCGGTGCTGCCAAAGCACTGGTGGGAAGGAAAGGACTTCACCACGGGAAGCCTGGAAGTCCCGCTGGGCAGTGGCCCCTACCGCGTCGACAAGGTCCAGGCAGGCCGCTCGATTCGCTACGCCCGCGTCGAAGATTACTGGGGCAAGGATCTGCCGGTAAATCGCGGCTTCTACAACTTCGACCGCATCAACTTCGACTATTACCGTGACAACACCGTTGCGTTGCAGGCCTTCAAGGCCGGGCACTTCGATTTCTGGGAGGAGCGCATCGCCAAAAGTTGGGCTACCGCCTACGACATTCCTGCCGTGCGAGACGGCCGCATCGTTCGCGATGAAATTGCCAAAGACAATCCAGCCGGCATGCAGGGCTTCGTATTCAATATTCGTCGCCCGCAGCTGCAGGATCGCCGTGTTCGCGAGGCACTTGGGTTGCTGTTCGACTACGAATGGACCAATCGCCAACTGTTCAATGGCGCCTATACCCGTACCCGCAGTTATTTCGAGAATTCCGACCTCGCCTCCTCCGGCTTACCAGATGAAGACGAACTCAAGCTCCTCGAACCGCTGCGCGGCAAGATACCGAATGAAGTGTTCGACAAAGTATTTGAGCTGCCCCGAACCGAAGGCAATGGCGTAATTCGCGAACAGCAGCGCCAAGCATACCGGCTGCTTACGGAGGCGGGTTGGCAAGTCGAGAACGACCGAATGGTGGATACCGAAAGCAAGCCGGTAAAGCTCGAATTGCTACTGGTTCAGGCCGAATTCGAACGTGTGCTGTTACCCTACAAGCGCAATCTCGCCGACCTCGGCATCGACCTGGAAATTCGCCGGGTCGACGTATCACAGTACATCAACCGGCTGCGGTCGCGAGACTACGACATGATCGTAGGCAGTTTCGGTCAATCCAACTCCCCGGGTAATGAGCAGCGCGAATACTGGCACTCGGCGAGCGCCGACAATCCAGGCAGCCGCAACTTCATTGGCCTGAAGGACCCGGCAATCGACACTCTGGTCGAAGGCTTAATCGGTGCCGACTCGCGCAAGGAGCTGATTACCCACACCCGCGCCCTCGACCGAGTATTGCTGTGGGGCCATTACGTCGTGCCCAACTGGCATATCAAGACCTGGCGAGTGGCGTACTGGAATCACCTGACTCATCCCGAGGTTACGCCCAAGCAGGATATCGGCCTGATGACCTGGTGGCGCAAACCTGATGCAAAAGTTCCAGCAGCCGATCCCGCTGAGGCGAAGAAGGCTGAAGAAGCTGGCGCCATGGCGGACGATGACGCCGAGGCGGAGCGCTAAGCATGCTGGCTTATATTTTTCGCCGACTGCTGCTGATAATCCCCACACTGTTCGGCATCCTGGTGATCAACTTCATCATCATTCAGGCCGCGCCTGGCGGACCGGTGGAGCAGGCGATCGCCAAACTCGAGGGTTTCGAAGGCGCTACCAGCCGTATCGCTGGCGGCGGCTCGGAGGTCGCGGTCGCAGGCACCAGCTACCGTGGCGCTCAAGGCCTGGACCCCGAACTGGTCGCCGAGATCGAGCGTCTGTACGGTTTCGACAAGCCGCCAGTCGAGCGCTTCTGGATCATGCTCAGCAACTACCTGCGACTGGATTTCGGCGAGAGCTTCTTTCGTGACGCCAAGGTCACCGACCTGATCATCGAAAAGATGCCGGTCTCCGTTTCGTTAGGGCTGTGGAGCACGCTGATCATGTACCTGGCCTCGATTCCGCTGGGGATCGCCAAGGCCACGCGGCACGGCAGCAAGTTCGACGTCTGGACCAGCTCGGCGATCATCGTTGGCTACGCCATCCCGGCGTTCCTCTTCGCCATCCTGCTGATCGTGCTGTTCGCCGGCGGCAGTTACTGGAACTGGTTTCCGCTACGCGGGCTGACCTCGGCCAACTTCGAAGACCTGACCCTGGGCGGCAAGATCATCGATTATTTCTGGCACCTTGCCCTGCCCGTCACCGCGCTGGTGATCGGCAACTTCGCGACGCTTACGCTGCTGACCAAGAACAGCTTCCTCGACGAGATCAACAAGCAGTACGTGATCACGGCACGCGCAAAGGGCTTGAGTAAGAATCGCGTGCTCTACGGCCACGTATTCCGCAATGCCATGCTGATCATCATCGCCGGCTTTCCGGCTGCCTTCATCGGTATGTTCTTCACCGGCTCACTGCTGATCGAGGTGATCTTCTCCCTAGACGGCCTGGGTCTACTGAGCTTCGAGGCAGCAATCAACCGTGACTATCCGGTAGTGTTCGGCACCCTCTTTCTCTTCACCCTGCTCGGGCTGGTGGTGAAGCTGATCGGCGACCTGACCTATACCCTGGTCGACCCGCGTATCGATTTCGAAAGCAGGGAGGCCTGAGATGCAGTTGTCTCCCCTCAATCAGCGCCGGCTTGCACTGTTCAAGGCACACAAGCGTGGCTGGTGGTCGCTATGGATCTTTCTTGCCCTGTTCGGGCTCAGCCTCGGCGCGGAAATCATTGCCAATGACAAGCCTATCGTCGTGCGTTATGACGGCGAATGGTTCTTCCCGGTGTTCAAGCGTTATCCAGAAACGGCATTCGGCGGCGAATTCCCGTTGCAGGCCAACTACAAGAGCCCGTACATCCAGGAGTTGATCGCTGAGAAGGACGGCTGGATGGTCTGGCCGGTGATTCCCTTCAACTATTCGAGCATCAACTACGAACTGCAGGTGCCCGCGCCGGCCCCGCCCTCGCTGGAGAACTGGCTCGGCACGGACGACCAGGGGCGCGACGTACTGGCACGAGTCATTTACGGCTTTCGTATCTCGGTCCTGTTCGCCCTCACCCTGACGCTGATCAGCTCGGTGATCGGCGTCATTGCCGGCGCCCTGCAGGGTTTCTATGGCGGCTGGGTCGATTTGGTCGGGCAGCGCTTCATGGAAATCTGGTCGGGCCTGCCGGTGCTCTATCTGCTGATCATTCTCGCAAGCTTCGTGCAGCCCAATTTCTGGTGGCTGCTGGGCATCATGCTGCTGTTCTCTTGGATGAGTCTGGTAGACGTGGTGCGTGCGGAATTCCTCCGCGGCCGCAACCTTGAGTACGTGCGAGCCGCGCGCGCCCTCGGCATGCAGAACGGCGCGATCATGTTCCGTCATATCCTGCCCA
>Ga0189292_10124_pt1 | contig 40577 bp, 40 predicted proteins | sample UW1oraminimetaG_FD_130317 | JGI IMG/M metagenome (GOLD analysis project Ga0189292, IMG submission 130317) | Marine microbial communities from the Costa Rica Dome - UW179A-orange mini metaG | ecosystem: Environmental > Aquatic > Marine > Oceanic > Photic zone | place: Costa Rica: the Eastern...
CGCCCGGCCCATGGCCACGCGCTGCTGCTGGCCACCCGACAGCTGCGACGGCTTGCGCTCGAGCAGCGGCTCGATCTGCAGCAGCTTGGCGACCCGGGCCACCTCCTCCTCGATCTTCGCCGCCGGCACCTTGCGCATCTTCAGGCCGAAGGCGATGTTGTCGCGCACCGTCATGGTCGGATACAGCGCGTAGGACTGGAACACCATGGCGATGTCGCGATCCTTCGGGCTGGCCTGGCTGATGTCCTCGCCGTCGACGAGAATCTCGCCGCCGGTGATGTTCTCCAGCCCGGCGATGCAGTTCATCAGGGTGGATTTACCGCAGCCGGAAGGGCCGACGAGGATGAGGAATTCACCGGCGTCGATCTTCAGCGCGATGTCCTTCAGCGTTGCGATCTGGCTGTTGCCATAACTCTTTTGAACGTTGCGCAGTTCCAGGGAAGCCATCGTTGTTCTCCTCAACCCTTGACGGCGCCGGCAGTCAGCCCGCGCAGGAAGTATTTGCCGGCGACCACGTAGACCACCAGCGTGGGCAGGCCGGCGATCATCGCCGCGGCCATGTCGACGTTGTATTGCTTGGCGCCAGTGCTGGTGTTCACCAGGTTGTTCAGTGCCACGGTGACCGGCTGGGTGTCGCCACTGGCGAACACCACCCCGAAGAGGAAGTCGTTCCAGATCTGGGTGAACTGCCAGATCAGGCAGACCATGATGATCGGCACCGACATCGGCAGCAGGATGCGCCCGAAGATGGTGAAGAAGCCGGCACCGTCCAGCCGTGCCGCTCGCACCAGCGCATCCGGCACGCTGACGTAGAAGTTGCGGAAGAACAGCGTGGTGAAGGCCAGACCGTAGACCACGTGCACCAACACCAGGCCGGCGGTGGTGTTGGCCAGGCCGAGCTTGCCGAGGGTGAAGGACGCTGGCAGCAGGATCACCTGGAACGGCAGGAAGCAGCCGAACAGCAGCAGCCCGAAGAACAGCTGCGAGCCACGGAAGCGCCACATCGACAGCACATAGCCGTTGAGCGCGCCCAACGCGGTAGAGATCAGCACGGCCGGAATGACGATCTTCACCGAATTCCAGAAGTAGCCACCGATACTGTCCCAGGCAGTCAGCCAGCCCATCGCGCTGAACGCTTCAGGCCAGCTCAGCAGGTTGCCGGTGCGGATGTCTTCCGGCGTCTTGAAGCTGGTCAGCAGCATCACGATCAGCGGCACCAGGTAGACGGCGCAGGCCAGCAACAGAGTAGCGTGGATGGTCAGGCGCCCGAGGGTCAGGCGCGGTTGCGCGAAGTCAGACATGGCGCTTGTTCCTCAGCTCGGAGTACAGATACGGCACGATGATCGCCATCACCGCGCCGAGCATCAGCATGGCGCTCGCCGCACCCAGGCCCATCTGGCCGCGGGTGAAGGTGTGGGCGTACATGAACATCGCCGGCAGATCGCTGGAATAACCCGGCCCACCGGCGGTCATCGCCGCCACCAGGTCGAAGCTCTTGATGGCGATATGGGCCAGGATCATCAACGCACTGAAGAACACCGGACGCAGGCTCGGCAGCACGATGCGCAGGTAGATGGTCGGCAGGCTCGCACCGTCCACCTGAGCGGCGCGGATGATCGACTGATCGACGCTGCGCAGGCCGGCGAGGAACAGCGCCATGACGAAGCCCGAGGCCTGCCACACCGCCGCGATCACCAGGCAATAGATGACCCGATCCGGATCAACCAGCCAGTCGAAGCGAAAGCCTTCCCAGCCCCAGTCGCGCAGCAGCTTGTCCAGGCCCAGGCCGGGATTGAGCAGCCACTGCCAGGCGGTGCCGGTGACGATCATCGACAGCGCCATGGGGTACAGGTAGATGGTGCGGATCAGCCCTTCGCGACGGATGCGCTGATCCAGCAGTACGGCAAGCACGACGCCGATGATCAGGCTGATGGCGATGAACAGGCCGCCGAAGACCAGCAGGTTCTGGCTGGCGACCCACCAGCGGTCGTTGTCCCACAGGCGCTCGTATTGCTGCAGGCCGACCCATTTGTAGCTGGGCATGAAGCGCGAATTGGTGAACGAGAGCAGGAAGGTCCAGCCGATGTAGGCGTAGAAGCCGACCAGCACGATCAGCATGCTCGGCGCCAGCACCAGCTTGGGCAGCCAGCGCTGCAGGGCGTCGAGCGGCGAGGCCTTGGCCGGCCTGGCTTGAAGCGCGATGGAGCTCATGGATTTGATCCCTCATGGAAATCCGGGATGTCGTCGCCCACGGCACAGGCCAAAGCCTGTACCGGGACGAACGTTTCGGGAGCCGGGCGGACGCGGTCCGCCCTTAGCGTTACTGCACGGCCTTGATCGCCGCCGCCAGCTGCTTGGCCGCCTTTTGCGGGTCGGCCTTGGGGTCGTTGAAGAAGTTGGTGACGACGTCGAACACCGCGCCCTGCACGTAGCTAGAAGCAGCCATGCCATGGGTCAGACTGGGCTGCAGACCGCTGCCCTTGGCGGCTTCCTTGAAGTCGGTCATCGACTGCTGGGCGCAGGCGTCGAACTCGCTCATGTCCTGGTCCTGGCGAACCGGAATCGAGCCCTTGTTCTGGTTGAAGAAGGTCTGGAACTCAGGCTCCAGTACGGTGCGCGCCAGGTCTTCCTGGGCCTTGCGGTTGTCGTCGTTGCTGAGCTTGAACATCGCCAGGGAGTCGATATTGAAGGCGAAGCTGCCCTGGGTTCCGGGGAACGGCAGGCACTGGTAGTCCTTGCCAGCCACCTTGTTAGCGGCGGTGAACTCGCTCTTGGCCCAGTCGCCCATGATCTGCATACCGGCCTTGCCGTCGATGACCATGCCGGTGGCACGGTTCCACTCCCGGCCAGCGGCGTCGGCGTCGATGTAGTCGCGCAGCTTCTTCAGTGCGGTAAAGGCCTGGACCATCTTGTCGCCGGTCAGGGTGTCGTTATCCAGCTCGACGAAGGCCTTGTGGTAGTCGTCCGGGCCGAGAATGCTCAGTACAAAACCCTCGAACACGGTGCCGTCCTGCCAGGGTTGGCCACCGTGGGCGACCGGAATGAAGCCGGCGGCCTTGAGTTTGTCGGCCGCGGCGAAGAACTCGCCGAGGGTTTTGGGCGGCGTGGCACCAGCCTTCTCGAACACCTCCGGGTTGATCCACAGCCAGTTGACCCGATGCACGTTGACCGGCACGGCCACATAGGAGCCGTCGTACTGCATGATCTTGCGCACCTGCTCGGGCAGCAGTTCGTCCCAGCGCTCGCTCTTGGCGGTGTCATCGAGGTTGGCGAGCAGGCCGAGTTCACCCCACTCCTGAATGTCCGGGCCCTTGATCTGTGCAGCGGACGGTGGATTGCCGGAAACGGCGCGGGTTTTCAGTACGGTCATGGCAGCCTCGCCACCACCGCCGGCAACGGCGAAGTCCTTCCAGCTGTGGCCTTTCTGCTCGACCAGCTTCTGCAGGGTGTCGGCCGCGCGCTTTTCACCGCCGGAGGTCCACCAGTGCAGAACTTCGACTTCGCCAGCGTGGGCGAGTACAGGCAGGGCGAGGGAAATGGAAAGAGCGAGACGATGGATCGCTTTCATGTAGAGGCACCTTCTTGTTTTTATCCTGCAAGTCATGGTCGCTTGCGATGGATCGAGTCTATGCGCAGAAAAATGGACACTGGGTAACGAAGGGATGGCCGATGGTCACGAGGCGGTTACAAAACCGCAGCACTCGTAACGAGGCGTACTGTGCGGGCTCAACGGGGTAGCGTAAGCGTCACCCTCAGCCCTCCTTGCGGCAGGTTGCGCATGCTCAGCTCACCGCCGTGGGCATGGGCGATGTTGCGCGCGATACCCAGGCCCAGCCCGTAGCCCTGCTGCTGCCCGGAAAGCCGCACGTGGGGTTCGAAGACCTGCTCCAGGCGCTGCTCGGGCACGCCAGGGCCCTCATCATCGACATGCAGCACCAGCGCCTCCTTGCTGTCCTCGACATGCAGGTGGGCGCGCTCACCGTATTTGAGGGCATTGTCCAGCAGGTTGCCGATACAGCGCTTGAGCGCCAGTGGTTTGCCGGGGTAAGGCGCCGAAGCCTGGCCGTCGAGGGTCACCCGAGTGCGGTCACAGGCCTGATAAGGCTCGACGATGTGTTCGAGCAGCAGATTGAGATCCACCGCCTCGATGTTCTCGTGGATGTCAGTGTCCTTCACGCATTGCAGTGCGCCCTTGACCAGCAGCTCCAGCTCGTCGAGGTCACGGGTGAACTTGACCTGCTGCGCTTCATCTTCCAGCAGCTCGACCCGCAGACGCAGGCGCGTGATGGGCGTGCGCAGGTCATGGGAAATCGCGCTGAACAATTGGCCTCGCTCGGTCAGGTAGCGACTGATGCGCTGGCGCATGTTGTTGAAGGCACGGCTCACCTCGACGATCTCGCTGGCGCCAGCCTCGGTCAACGGCTGCACCTCGGCGCCCAGCGACAACTCCCGCGCCGCCTTGGCCAGGCGCTTCAGTGGCCGGCTCTGCCAGCGCACCAGCAGGCCGATGAACAGCAGCAGAAAGGCGCTGGTGAGCACGATGAACCACAACTGCTGGGCCGGCAGCCCCTCGTCCTCCAGGCTGGCGTAGGGAGCTGGCATCAGCGAGGCCAGATAGAGCCATTCCTGCGGGGCGATCTGGATCTGCGTCACCAGCACCGGCGGTGACAGCGGCTCCAGCCCCAGCGCGTAGTGCGCCCAGGAGCGCGGCAACTCATCGAGCGTGATGCCGCTGTTGAAGATGCGCAGGTCATCGGGGCTGACGAACTCGATGTTCAGGTCCACCGCGCCGCCGAGTCGCTGGCGCAATACCTGCTCCACCTCATGCAGGACCGCACGCTTGCGCGGCGTTTCCGGGAGGATCTCCATGTCCAGCGGCTTGTCGTTGAGCGACACGAAGAAACGTGTACCGCCCATGCTGCGCAACTGATCGAGCACCAATGGGCGATAGCCCAGCGGCAGCGAACGGAAGTAGCTGACGCTGGCCGCCATCGACTGCGCCAGGCTGCGGGCGCTTGTGAGCAAGCCTTCCATCTGGCTGGCTCGCAGCTGGGACAGCCAGATCAGACTCGAAAGTCCCTGGGCCAGCAACACCGCCAGCAGGGTCAGCAACAGCATCCGTCCGAGCAGCGAACGCGGCACCAGCCGCAGGCGCCGCCGCTCAGTGCGCAGATTCATGGTGCGGCGTCACCTGGGTAGCCAACAGATAGCCGCTGCCACGCACGGTCCGGATCAGCCGCGGCGACTTGCCGGTATCGCGCAGACGCTGGCGCAGACGGCTGACCGCCATGTCGACGATGCGCTCCAGCGGCATCACCTCACGCCCGCGGGTGGCATTGGCGATGGTGTCGCGGTCGAGGATCTGCTGCGGATGATCGAGGAACAGCTTGAGCAGGGCGAAATCGGCACCGGAGAGAAAGACTTCCTCGCCGTCGGCGTGGAACAGCCGGTGGCTGATCATGTCCAGGCGCCACTCGTCGAAGGCCAGCACATCGCTGCCGCGCTCCTGGGCGAAGCTGACTCGACGCAACAACGCCTTGATCCGCGCCAGCAACTCGCGCGGGCTGAACGGCTTGCCCAGGTAATCGTCCGCGCCAAGCTCCAGGCCAATCACCCGGTCGGTTTCGTCGGAACTGGCAGTGAGCATGATGATAGGCATCGAGGCCAGTCGCTCATGCTGACGAATCCAGCGGCACAGGCTGAAACCATCCTCATCGGGCAACATCACGTCGAGAATCACCAGATCGGCCGGCTCGGCGCACAGCGCTGCGCGAAACTCACCGCCGTCCGGCACACCGCGGACCTGAAAGCCTGAGCGGCTGAGATAGGTCTGCAACAGTTCGCGGATTTCCTGATCGTCGTCGACCAGAAGGATGTTCTTACCTGCTTGGCTCACGTCACGTCCCTTTTTGTTGTTGTTATGAGGTCACCCGTCGACCCGCCACTCCGCAGCCTAGGCTCCCTCCAACAACGGTTGCAATGCCACGCCCGCACCTTCGAGGCCCGGGTACGGCGCGGTCACCAGCCAGACCGGCAGGCGATCGAAATAGCGGCTCATCTGCCCCTTCTCGCGCAGCGCCTCGCTGAAACCGCTACGTAGGAAAAATTCGGCGAAACGCGGCACCACACCACCAACGATGTATACGCCGCCTCGAGCGCCGAGGGTCAGCACGTTGTCGCCGACGATACGGCCCAGCCAGCGGCAGAACTGCTCCAGTACCGCTGCCGCATACACATCGCCCGCCAACGCGGCCTTGGTGATACCTGCGGGCGAATCGAACGCCACCTGCTGTCCATCCAACGCACAGCATGCACGGTAGAGGGTCAGCAGCCCCGGACCGCTGAGCACCGCCTCGGCATTCACATGGCCGAGCGAGCGATGCAGCTGTGCCCAGATCGCCGCTTCGCGTTCGCTGCCGACGGGCAGGCAGATATGCCCCCCCTCACCCGGCAGGGCACGCCAACCAGCGCCCGCCAATGGCAGCAGCCCAGCAACGCCAAGCCCGGTGCCGGGCCCTATGACCAGCCGTGGCCGTCCCGGTTCAGGTTCGCCCTCACAAACCGTGATGCGCTCGCCATCGTGCAGCCGCGTCATGCCGAGGGCCATCGCGGTGAAGTCGTTGATCAGCAACAGCTCCTTCACGCCCAGTTCGCGGCAGAACGCCTCACGGCTCAGCTCCCAATGGTTATTGGTGAAACGGAAAAGGTCGCCACCCACCGGGCCGGCGCAGGCCAGGCATACCGCTTCCAGCGTTTCCAGCGGCTGCCCTACCTCAGTCAGGTAGGCACGGATCGCCAGCTCCGGCCGAGCATGGTCAGTGGTGGGTATTACACGAATCTGTTCGATGCGCTGATCACGCCAGAGCGCGAAGCGTGCATTGGTACCACCGATGTCTCCTACCAGCGCCGTACTCATCTGAGCGCCTCCAGGCTCTCGGTAAAGGCACTGGCACCCTGCTCCGCCGTGCTGAACGATGCGCGCATGAACGCGAAAAGCTCACGACCGCAGCCGATGCCCATATCCTCCGGACGAGTCGCCGGCTCTCGCGCCTGCCACTCGATTGGATCGACCAATGCCTGCAACTCGCCGGTTTCGCCATCGACACGGATGATGTCACCGTCGCGCACGCGCGCCAGCGGCCCACCATCCAGCGCTTCCGGGCAGACATGAATGGCCGCCGGCACCTTGCCCGACGCACCTGACATGCGCCCATCGGTGACCAGTGCCACCTTATAGCCGCGGTCCTGTAGCACACCAAGGAACGGCGTGAGCTTGTGCAGCTCCGGCATGCCGTTGGCTTTTGGCCCCTGAAAACGCACCACCGCGACGAAATCACACTCCAACTCGCCGGCCTTGAATGCGGTCGCCAGTTCGCTTTGATCGATGAACACTCGAGCGGGCGCCTGAACAACACGATGCTCCGGCGCCACAGCGGAAATCTTGGTAACGCCCCGCCCCAGGTTACCTTCCAGCACGCGCAGCCCGCCTTCTGGCGAGAACGGCCGGTCAGCCGGACGGAGGATGTTTTCATCGAGGCTCTGCGTCGGGCCGTCACGCCAGACCAGCTTGTCACCGTCGAGGAACGGCTCCTGGATGTAGCGTCGCAGACCTTTGCCGACGACGGTGTGCACGTCCTCATGCAACAGTCCGGCGTCGAGCAGCGTGCGCACCATGAACGGTACCCCGCCACAGGCGTGGAAATGGTTCACATCAGCCTGGCCGTTGGGGTAGACCTTGGCCAGCGTCGGCACCACTTCGGAAAGCTCGGCCATGTCCTGCCAAGTCAGCTGGATGCCAGCGGCACGAGCAAACGCCGGGATATGCAGGGTGTGGTTGGTCGAACCACCCGTGGCGCTGAGTGCAACCACCGAATTCACGATGGATTTCTCGTCAACCACCTGGCACAACGGCGTGTAGTTCCCGGCCTGATGGGTCAGGCGCGTCACTTGATGCGCCGCCTCTCGGGTCAGCGCATCGCGTAGTGGCGTGTAAGGGTTGACGAACGAAGAGCCCGGCAGATGCAGGCCCATGATTTCCATCACCACCTGATTGGTATTGGCGGTGCCGTAGAACGTGCAGGTACCAGGGCTATGGTAGGAGTTCATTTCCGACTCCAGCAGCTCCTCACGGCTGGCCTTGCCTTCAGCGTAGCGCTGGCGCACCTCGGCCTTCGCCTTATTGGGGATTCCCGAGGGCATCGGCCCGCCCGGCACGAAGATCGTCGGTAGATGGCCAAAGCGCAGCGCGCCGATCATCAACCCCGGGACGATCTTGTCGCAGATGCCGAGCATCAGTGCCGCATCGAACATGTTGTGCGACAGCGCCACCGCCGTGCTCATGGCGATCACTTCGCGACTGGCCAGGCTCATTTCCATGCCCGCCTCGCCCTGGGTCACGCCATCGCACATCGCCGGTACACCACCGGCGTGCTGGCCGACCGAGCCAATCTCACGCAGCGCCTGGCGAATCATTTCCGGGAAGTGCTCGTAAGGCTGATGTGCCGAGAGCATGTCGTTGTACGCCGAGACGATTGCAACGTTGGCCGCATTCATCAGGCGCAGGCTCTGCTTGTCCTCGCCGGAATTGCAGCCGGCAACGCCATGGGCGAAATTGGCGCATTGCAGCTTGCCCCGTTGCGGGCCTTCGCTGGCGGCGGCGGCCATCATCGCCAGATAGCGCTCGCGGGTCTTGCGGCTGCGCTCGACCAAGCGCTCGGTGACTTCTAGAACTCGCGGATGCATGCCTTACTCCTGCTGCAAAATTCAACTGTGGTTGAACGGCTCAACGTTTGGTTGAAAGCTCTGACAACCATAAACCATCCAGGGTCAGTTGGCGTTCGGACACGACGCAACGCCGGGTGCTCGAAGCAGCGGCGCGCAGGTTGTCAGCACAAAGGTACTGATGGAAGCCGACTTTCGAGGAGCCTGAGCAAGGCATCAGCCGCCCCGGAAGGCAACGGCGTTACGGCGCAGGTTTTTCTTCGGTCGGCTCGTCTGTAGCAGCTTCTTCAGCTACTAACAGATCATCAAAGTCCGTCTTGAGCCCCTGTTCCATGCCGTCCAGCTCGGCCAGCAGACTGCGGAAGCTGGTCTGCTCAGGGGGCGGCGCCTGCGGCTCGTCAATGGCATCGTCGGCGCGCGCCTGCAAGGCAACAGGCACGGGGGCGTCCTCATCGTCGAGCACCGGGCGCAGCTCCGGCTCCATCTCGCGCAGAACGGCCAGCGGCGGCAGCTCATCGAGGTTCTTCAGGTTGAAATGGTCGAGAAACTGGCGGGTGGTGGCGAACATCGCTGGCCGTCCGGGCACGTCACGATGGCCGACGACACGAATCCATTCACGCTCCTGCAGCGTCTTGACGATCTGGCTGTTCACCGCGACGCCGCGGATGTCCTCGATCTCACCACGGGTGATGGGCTGGCGGTAGGCGATCAGCGCCAGGGTCTCCAGCAGCGCGCGGGAATAGCGCTGCGGACGCTCCTCCCAGAGCCGGCCGACCCACGGCGAGAAGCGCTGGCGCACCTGCAGGCGATAGCCGCTGGCCACCTCCCTGAGTTCGAAGGCGCGGCCCTTGCAGGACTTCTCCAACACTTCGAGCGCCTTCTTCAGCTGCGCTGACGAGGGTCGCTCGCTTTCCTCGAACAGCTCACCAAGGCGCTCCAGGGAAAGCGGCTTGCCGGATGCGAGCAGAAAGGCTTCGAGCAGCGAAGCGAGATCCTTGGGATCGGACAGGTCCACGGTTGACTCCTACAAATGCCTATTCGGTACGACTGCGCACATGAATCGGCGCAAAGGGCTCATTCTGCACCAGCTCGACCAGCGACTCCTTGATCAGCTCGAGCACGGCCATGAAGGTCACCACCACGCCAAGGCGCCCTTCCTCGATCCTGAACAGCGCCACGAAGGGGACGAAGGCGCCACCCTTCAAGCGTTCAAGCACCTCGCTCATGCGTTCGCGGGTCGACAGCGCCTCGCGGGTCACCTGATGGCTCTCGAACATGTCGGCGCGGCGCAGCACCTCGGCCATCGACACCAGCAATTCTTCCAGGCTGACTTCCGGCAGCAGCTTGCGAGCCCGCGCCTCGGGTGCATCGAGACGCGGCACCTGCAGGTCGCGGCCGACACGCGGCAGTTCGTCGATGTCTTCGGCTGCGGCCTTGAAACGCTCGTACTCCTGCAGCCGGCGGATCAGCTCGGCACGCGGATCGTCTTCTTCCTCGGCGACCTCCGCCGAACGCGGCAGCAGCATGCGCGACTTGATCTCGGCAAGCATTGCGGCCATCACCAGATACTCGGCCGCCAGCTCCAGGCGTACCGATTTCATCAGCTCGACATAGCCCATGTACTGGCGGGTTATCTCGGCCACGGGAATATCGAGAATGTCGATGTTCTGCTTGCGGATCAGGTAGAGCAGCAGATCCAGCGGCCCTTCGAACGCCTCGAGAATGACCTCCAGCGCGTCCGGAGGGATATACAGATCCAGCGGCAGTTCGGTGACGGCCTCGCCATAAACCAGCGCCAGCCGCAGCTGCTCGCCGGGCTGGATCATTTCTGTGCTGTGAGGCTCGCTCTGCTGCATGGACATCCTTGAGGCTGCGCGGGCGACCGTCAGCGGTAATTCAGGCCCATCGCCTGGCGTACTTCGATCAGGGTTTCGCGGGCCTCGTCGCGGGCACGGTCGGCGCCTTCGGCAAGGATGCTGCGGACCAGGTCGGGGTTCTGCTCGTAGTCCAGCGCACGCTCCTGCAATGGCGTCAGATCAGCCTTGATCGAGTCGATCAGAGGCCCCTTGCACTCCAGGCAGCCGATGCCGGCGCTGCGGCAACCCTGCTCGGCCCACTGGCATACGGCTTGTTCGGAGTGCACCAGGTGCATCTGCCACACCGGGCAGCGCGTCGGCTCACCAGGATCGCTGCGATGCACGCGCGCAGGATCGGTGGGCATGCGACGGATCTTCTCTTCGATCTCGTTTGGCGTGTCGCGCAGGTAAATGGCGTTGCTGTTGGACTTGGCCATCTTGCCGCCGTCTAAGCCGGATATCTTCGGCGATTCGCCGAGCATCGCCTGAGGCTCGGGCAGCAGCAGTTTGCCGCAGCCTTCCAAGTAGCCGTAAAGCCGCTCCTGGTCGCCGATGGTGATGGTTTGCTGTTCCTTGATGACCGCACGTGCGGTATTCAGCGCCTCGACGTCGCCCTGTTCCTGATAGCTCTTGCGCAGGCTGACATAGAGTTTGGAGGTCTTCTTGCCGAGCTTGCGAATCGCCGCTTCGGCCTTGTCCTCGAAATCCGCCTCACGGCCATAGAGGTGATTGAAGCGCCGCGCCACGTCGCGTGCGAATTCGATATGTGGCAGCTGGTCGGCACCGACCGGGACCAGCCCGGCACGATAGATCAGGATGTCCGCCGCCTGTAGCAGGGGGTAGCCAAGAAAGCCGTAGGTATCCAGATCCTTGTGCTGCAGGTTCTGCTGCAGCTCCTTGTAGGACGGTACTCGCTCCAGCCAACTCAGCGGGCAGATCATCGACAGCAGCAGGTGCAGCTCGGCGTGCTCCGGCACCTGCGACTGGATGAACAGCGTGGCGGAGCTGGGGCTGACGCCAGCTGCCAGCCAGTCCACCGCCATATCCATGATGCTCTGGGAAATTTCGCCGGAGTTTTCGTAGTCCGTCGTCAACGCATGCCAATCGACAATGCAGAAGAAGCACTCATATTCGTGCTGCAGCTTGACCCAGTTCTTCAGTACGCCGTTGTAGTGACCGAGATGAAGCCGGCCACTGGGACGCATGCCGGAAACCACACGTCGCTGTGAATCCATGGAGCTCAAAAGGGTGTCCTTGATTGATGTTGTTTGGGCACGCCGCTATCCAGGCTCAGACCATGAAAGGTGCGGGATCGCCACAGCCGACCCGCACCACCTCAGGCTGATCGTCGACCAGGCTGACCACAGTCGATGCCTCGAGGCCACCGTAACCGCCATCGATGATCAGGTCTACCTGATGCTCCAAAGCGTCACGCATCTCGTATGGGTCGCTCATCGGCAACTCCTCGCCCGGCAGGATCAGGCTGACGCTCATCAGCGGCTCACCCAGCTCTTCCAGCAGCGCCTGGGCAATCGGCTGGGCAGGCACACGCAGGCCAATGGTGCGGCGTTTGGGATGCAGCAGCATGCGCGGCACCTCGCGGGTGGCCGACAGAATAATGGTGTAAGGCCCTGGCAGATGCGCCTTGAGCAAACGGAAGGCGGCGGTATCAACCTTGGCGAACAGGCCCAGCTGCGACAGGTCGCGGCAGGCCAGAGTGAAGTTGTGTTTGTCATCCAGCTGGCGCAGCCGGCGGATGCGCTCGATGCCTGCCTTGTTACCCATCGAGCAGCCAACGGCATAACTGGAATCGGTCGGGTAAACCACTACCCCGCCCTTGCGGATGATTTCCACGGCCTGCTTGATCAGGCGCGGTTGCGGGTTGTCCGGGTGAATCTGAAAGAACTGGCTCATGGAAACTCCCTGTTCAGCTGGCAGCAGGTATGCGGCGCTCATGATCGAAATGTCTCCAAAGCGGCGACAGGTCCTCCGGCAGGCTGCGGTACAGTCCCAGCTCCGACCAGTCGCCGGGCGCGTGAAAATCACTACCAACGGTCGCCATCAGGCCGAACTCACGCACCAGCGTCGACAGCCCGCCAACCTGTTCCAACGGCTGCATGCCGTTGACTACCTCCAGCGCGTGGCCGCCGGCCTGGGCGAAATCGATGACCAAACGGCGCCGCTTGCTGCGGGTGAAATCGTACTGCCACGGATGCGCAAGGCTGATCCATGCGCCGGACTCGCGCAACGTCTGCACCGTCTGCTCCAGGCTCGGCCAATGCTGTTTCACATCACCGAGCTTGCCGGAACCGAGCCATTTGCGAAACGCTTCGGCACGGTCGCGCACATAACCGGCGCGCACGAGGAAGTCGGCGAAATGCGGACGAGCAGGCGCATTACCACTGTCGCCGAGCTCCTGCTGGATCGCCCGTGCGCCTTCGAGGGCACCCGGCATGCCCTTCGCTTCCAGCCGCTGACCGATGAGCTCGGCGCGGCGCCAGCGGCCATCGTGCAACTGCGCGATAGCCTGCTGCAATGCCGGAGCATCAGCGGTGAAGGCATAACCCAATATATGAATGGTAGCCCCGTTCCACAGGCATGAAAGCTCGATCCCATTGACCAGTTGCATGCCCAGCGCCTGCGCGGTCGTTCGCGCCTCGACGAGGCCGTCGACCGTGTCGTGGTCGGTGAGCGCCAGCATCTCGACGCCGCGTGCATGGGCACGCTCCACCAGCTTGGCCGGCGCCAGCATCCCGTCCGAGGCTGTGCTGTGGCAATGCAGATCGACAATCATCTAGTAACGCACTCCAGTGAGGTGCTGACACCTCGAGAAAAAACCGTGAGACCTGGCGAAAGAAGACCAATCGGTCGCCATCTGGACACCAGGACGCTCAGGTAAAAACGGCCGACTAGTCTAACGCCGCGCCGGAGCTTTGGCTTGCACCGTCGTTTTCGCAAGACTCGCCAGCTGCCGGTGCGCCTGTTTCCGCTGCTGATTCGACCACCGATCCTGGCCGCCGTGCGATGCCTACTGGAGCGAGGGCGAGCGTAGCGCTTCCGCCGCTGGCACCGTTTGCTATGATGGCGCGCCGCGCCGCGAAGGCAGCGGCCACGCGCCATGAAGGCCTCGAACAGGCCGCTTGCAGTGTCGCCACCGGGCTTTCACTTGCGCTTACAGACGCAACCCACGCGAACGAGGAACGACCATGCTGTACGCCGTTATCGCCACCGACGCACCGAATTCCCTACAGGACCGCCTCGCCACCCGCCCGGCCCATCTGGCCCGCCTGGAGCAACTGAAGAACGAAGGCCGGCTGGTCCTGGCCGGGCCGCACCCCGCCATCGACAGCAATGACCCAGGCGAAGCCGGTTTCAGCGGCAGCTTGGTGGTTGCCGAATTCGACTCCCTGGAAGCAGCGCAACAGTGGGCAGACGCAGATCCGTATAAAGCAGCGGGCGTCTACGTGAGCGTGGTGGTCAAGCCCTTCAAGAAAGTGCTGCCCTGAGCCGACACAGCGGGGATAGCGAATCTGCCCGGCCGCTGGGTTCCCACGGCCTTGTTAGGAAATAGGAGTTCCGATGCGTCAACGACCGCTGTCTCTGCTGCTTGCCTTGGCCCTGCTCGCCCCTGCGCTGCACGCCGAGGAAGAGGCGATAGAGCCTCCCTCTGAAATGACCGAGCCCGCCGCCTCCATCGAGTTCGACGAGGTAGAAGTCGCAGTTGAGCCGCAACCTGCGGGTCTGTCTGGCGATACCACCGAAGCACTGCTGCTGCGCTTGCGCGAGGAGAACCGCCGCCTGCGCCTGCAACTGCAAACCGAGCAGGCAAAGGCGCTGCCTGCCCTGCTCAACGAACAGCAACAATGGTTCGCTGTTGGCGGTGCGGTCGGGGTTATCAGTTTCACCCTAGGCCTGCTGGTAACGCGCGGTCGCCGCCGTCGCCAGTGGCTCAACTGAGTGCCAGAGCTGAAATGAGTGAATTACTGCTTATAGACGACGACCAGGAGCTGTGTGAGCTGTTGATCAGCTGGCTCGCACAGGAAGGCTTCGTCGCCCATGCCTGCCACGACGGCCAGAGCGCGCGGCAGGCACTGGCGCAACACCAGCCGGCGGCCGTCATTCTGGACGTTATGCTGCCCGACGGCAGCGGCCTGGAACTGCTCAAGCAACTGCGCAGCGAGCACCCAGAACTGCCAGTGTTGATGCTCTCGGGCCGCGGCGAACCGCTGGATCGCATTCTTGGTTTGGAGCTTGGCGCCGACGATTACCTGGCCAAGCCCTGTGACCCGCGCGAGCTCACCGCACGCCTGCGCGCCGTGCTGCGCCGCAGCCATCCCGCTACCGTGCCGAGCCAGGTCGAGCTTGGCGACCTTTGTTACAGCTCCGCCCGCGGTATCGCGAGCGTTGGCGGTCACGACGTCAGCCTTACACTGTCCGAAGGACGCATCCTCGAGACGCTGCTCGCGCAACCTGGCGAACCGATCGACAAGCAAACCCTGGCTCAGCACGCGCTGGGGCGCAAACTCACTCTCTATGACCGTAGCCTGGACATGCACGTGAGTAACCTGCGCCGCAAGCTGGGGCCACATGCCGATGGCAGTCCGCGCATCGTCGCGTTGCGCAGCCGCGGCTATCTTTACTCGGTTTAGGGTCTTTACCCAGGCTTTACCCTGGGTTGACCGCCACTGACCTTGCACTGCGTAGACTGAACTCATCCGGTCACAGACCTGCCGCCAGCACCGATCTGGATAGCACGACGGCACGGCCGGTTTCCCTACATAGGAGAGTTTTCACCATGCGCAAATCACTCGTAGCCCTACTGTTCGCCGCAACCCTGCCGACTCTTGCATTCGCGATGCCCGGCGGCATGCACGACGGCCATCACGGTGGCAAGAAGGCCCCGCACATGTTTCAGGAGCTGGACCTGACCAAGGAACAGCAGCGCGAAATGCGCAAGCTGATGGTTCAACAAATGAAGCAGCAGAAGGAAATCACTCAACGCTATCTCGACAAGCTGCCCGAAGCCGAGCGCAAGGCCATGCAGAAGGAACATGATGCCAGCCGTGAGCAGACTCACCAGAGCATGCGTTCCCAGCTCAAGCCCGAACAGCAGAAAGCCTTCGACGAGAGCGTAAAAAAGATGGAAGAGAAGCGCGCTGAACGTGCTGAATTCCTCAAGTGGAAAGCTGACCGCGATCAGAAGAACTGATCCTCCGGAGCCATCCTGAAACCGCCCGGCAGCGCCCGCCTGCCCTTCATGTGAGGGCGCGGAGCTGACCGGGCTTTTGCCGTGGAGAGGACTAGTGCGATCACTGTTCTGGCGCATTCTCGCAACGTTCTGGCTGGCCATCGCACTGGTGGCCGGCCTGGCCATGCTGCTCGGCCACGCGCTGAATCAGGATGCCTGGATTCTCGGTCGTCATCCGGCGCTGCAGGGCCTCGCCGAGACCTGGACCGAGGTCTATGAGCGACAGGGGCCAATTGCCGCGCAACGGCTGCTCGAGCAACACCGCCACCGCTCCCGCGTCGATGTCCAGGTACTGGCTGAAAATGGCCAGCCGATCATCCGTGGCACCTTTTCCGACCGCGCCGCAGCCTTTGAAGCACGCCATCAGAACCGGGAGCGTCATCTACCCTGGCGACGCCTGACTGCTGATTACATCAGCCCCACCAGTGGCGAAACCTATCTGTTCATCTACCGCATCCCGCATCCCGAGCTGCAGGCTTGGCACCGTGGAAGCCTGGCCTGGCCGTTGAGTGCCCTGGGCATAGCGCTGGTAGTACTGACCGGCTTCAGCCTACTACTTACGCTTTCCATTACCCGGCCGCTGGATCGCCTGCGCCGCGCCGTACATGACCTGGGCCAGACGACGTACCAGCAGCAGTCGCTGGCCCGCCTGGCGACGCGTCGCGATGAGCTCGGCGTGCTGGCGAGCGACTTCAACCGCATGGGTGCGCGGCTGCAGGCGCTGATCAGCAGCCAGCGCCAGCTCTTGCGCGATGTATCCCACGAACTGCGCTCACCGCTCGCCCGACTGCGCATAGCACAGGCTCTGGCCGAGCGCGCGACCCCCAGCGAGCGAGAAGTAATCTGGCCGCGACTGGCCAAGGAGTGTGATCGCCTGGAAGCGCTGATCAGTGAAATTCTCGAACTCTCGCGCCTCGACGCCGAACCTGGTGCGGTTACCACCGTGGACTTGCCGTCGATGTTCGAACAGTTGAAGGACAATGCCCGCATCATCTGTCCCGCTCAACATATCGACAGCCGAGTGGAACCAGGCGTACATCTGAGCGGCTGGAGTGAAATGCTCGAGCGTGCGCTGGACAACCTGTTGCGCAACGCCCTGCGTTTCAACCCCGAGGGGATGCCGATCGAACTGAGCGCGCGGCGTGAAGGCCACGAGCTGGTGTTGAGCGTTCGCGACCATGGACCCGGCGTCGCCGATGAGCACCTGCCGCAACTGAGCGAGCCATTCTTCCGTGCTCCCGGGCAGACGGCAGCTGGTCATGGCCTTGGACTGGCCATCGCGCGCCGCGCTGCAGAGCGCCACGGCGGACAACTGCAATTAGCCAACCATCCCGGCGGCGGCTTTATCGCCAGCCTGCGCCTACCGCTATCCGGAGGCCAGCCCGGCGCCGCAGACGCTTAGACGTCTCGCTGACCGCCCCAGCCGCTGACGAATGCCTGCGGCTCAAGCACTGGAGCGACACGCACGCGCCCTTCCGGTGTGCCGACGTACATGAAGCCCAGCAAGCGCTCGTGTTCGCTCAGACCGAGTCCCTTGAGCACATGGGGGTCATAGGAGAAATCGCCGGTGCGCCACACGGCGCCAAGTCCCTGGGCATGGGCGGCCAAGAGCAGACCGTGGGCCGCGCAGGCGGCGGCAAGCACCTGCTCGTGTTCCGGCACCTTCGGATGCGTTTTCACACTGGCAATCACCACGATCAGCATTGGCGCTCGTAGCGGCATGTTTCGCGCTTTCTGCAGCGCCTCCTCCGCAGCATTTGCCTGCCGCGACTGCAATGCACTGGCAAACAGCTCACCAAGCTCGTAGCGCGCAGCGCCCTCGATAGTCAGGAAGCGCCAGGGATGCAGCTGTCCGTGATCCGGGGCACGTAGCGCCGCGCGGAAGAGCAGGTCGAGTTGAGCGGCATCAGGGGCCGGCTCGCACAGGCGAGTGACAGATACGCGATTGAGCAGCAGGTCCAGAGCGTCCATCCATTACCTCCTAAAGGGGTCGGACATTCTAGAGGGTGTTACCGCCTTACCGCGAGTGATGGCGGGTTAGCGGCAACGGCAACACCCGCTGCGATTGCTGTTTTCAGGCTACCCGATCTGGCGAAAGCTGCGGTTGCAGCGGCGGCACCAGCGGTGGCAAACCATGCGCCGCACGTGCTGTGTCGCAATGGGGGTTATGTTCTCCGCGCTCCCAGGACGCCTCGAACTCGCGACAGGCGCTGGAACGCTGCTCATACATGCTGCAGCGCACCCCACACCCCACATCTCCCAACAGCCCCACGCAACGAGATGGCTTGCTGTCCGTGCCGAGCATGGCCACATGGAAGGGCGAAACTTGAACCGTCAGATGGTCGGGGACCACCCCCCCGGCTGACACGCATTCACCAAAATAGAAGGACACACGAAAGTACGCGCAGCAAGCGCCGCACGTGAGGCAGGGATTGTCGATGGACATGGCAGGTGAACACCCAGAAACCGGAATGGGCCGGCGCCCGGGCGGCTATTCTATTCATGGCAACGGCCTTGGGAAGGGGCTGCAAGCTGGCATCGAAAACATTTTTCCAACGAGCCGCGCAGCGGTTTACTGCCACCGAGACACGAGTAGAATGTCGGCCCTCTTCCACCGTGCCGAGCACCTCTACATGGCCCTGCCGACGCTGCGCATCATCGGTTTCATTCTCGGCATATTCCTGATTACCCTGGCCGTCAGCATGATCATTCCGATGCTCACGCTGCTGGCATTCGAACGCACCGATGATCTGCAGGCGTTCATCTGGTCGAGCCTGATCACCTTTTCCTGCGGCTTCGCGCTGGTCGCCCCAGGACGGCCAGCCAATACCAATCTGCGACCGCGGGACATGTATTTCCTGACGACCCTGAGCTGGGTAGCGGTGTGCTGTTTCGCCGCCCTGCCGCTGATGTTGACCCAGCACATCAGCTATTCCGACGCCTTCTTCGAAACCATGTCCGGCATCACCACCACCGGCGCCACGGTGCTCTCGGGGCTGGACAACCTGTCGCCAGGCCTGCTCATGTGGCGATCACTGCTTCATTGGCTAGGCGGTATCGGCTTTATCGGCATGGCGATCGCCATTCTCCCGCTGCTGCGGGTCGGCGGGATGCGGCTGTTCCAGACCGAATCCTCCGACTGGTCGGAAAAGGTCATGCCACGCTCTCACGTTGCCGGCCGATATCTTATTACTATCTATGCGGTTTTCACCCTGGCAGCGTTCGTTGCCTTCCTGCTGACAGGCATGAGCTCGTTCGATGCGATCAACCACGCGATGTCTACCGTGGCAACCGGCGGCTTTTCAACTTCTGATGCGTCGATGGGCAAGTTCGGTCCGTCAGCCCATTGGGTCGCGGTCTTCTTCATGCTGCTCGGCAGCCTGCCGTTTACCCTTTACGTGATGACGTTGCGCGGCAACCGCACGGCCCTGTTCAGAGATCAGCAAGTACGTGGCTTTGTGGTGATGCTGACGGTTACCAGCGTGCTGTTCAGCGGCTGGTATTGGTTGAACAATGAAATCCCAATGTTGGATGCGTTGCGCGTTGTCACCTTCAGCGTGGTTTCCGTAGTGACCACTACTGGATTCGCCGTCGACGATTACACCCAGTGGGGCGGATTCGCCGTCATGGTGTTCTTCTACCTGACCTTCGTAGGAGGCTGTTCAGGCTCGACGTCGGGCGGCCTGAAGATGTTCCGCTTTCAAGTGGCCTACTCGCTGCTGCGTGCCAACTTCAAGCAGCTGATTCACCCACGTGCGGTGATTCGCCAGCAATACAACGGCCACAATCTCGACGAAGAAATCGTCCGCTCGATTCTCACCTTCTCCTTCTTCATCACCATGACCATCGGCGTGCTGGCGCTATGTCTGGCGCTACTAGGGCTCGATCCGATCACCGCGCTCACCGGCGCTGCGACCGCCGTGTGCAACGTCGGCCCAGGGTTGGGTGAGATCATCGGCCCAGCGGGCAATTTCTCAACATTGCCCGATGCGGCCAAATGGCTGCTATCGATAGGCATGCTGCTCGGCCGCTTGGAAATCATCACCGTGCTGGTGTTGCTGACCCCTGCCTTCTGGCGGCATTGATCAGGCGGCGGCTCGGACTACCGCCTGAATAGCCGGCTACCAGCGCCACACCGGCACGCCAAACGTAGCGCCAGCACACCGCCAAGCCCCGCTACCACGTTGGGCGCCCCTAGGGGCTGCTCTTAAGCACACCTTTCGTACGCAGTACATTGGTGGGCTGAAGCCCACCCTACACTCTTGCAGAATGACGGCTGGCAGCTGTTACCTAGGTAGATGGGAGCACATGCTTCGTGCCCGGTTGTCGCTGCTGCCGTGCTGCAGCTACGCGGACACATACCGACATCTACGGACGGGACCGCGTCGCCAGGCGGTATTCACCGGGCGTCACGCCAAACCAGCGTTTGAATGCGCGATAGAAATTGCTCGGATCGGCAAAGCCGAGCAGGTAGGCGATCTCCAACGGTGCAAGATTGGGCTGGGCGAGGTATTGCTCTGCCAGATCGCGCCGTGTGTCATCGAGCAATTGCTGAAAGCTGCTGCCTTCATCATGCAGGCGCCGCTGCAGCGTGCGCTCCGAAAGACACAGCGCTTGCGCCACTGTTTCGCGCCTGGGCTCGCCTTGAGGCAGCAGCCGGCAAAGAATCTGACGCGCACGATGCATGACCCGGGTATCGGCGAAGCGCGCCAGATAGTCACCCGCGAAACGATCATGCAACTGCGCAAGTGCTTCATTGGCAGTCGGCAAGGGCATTTCTACGTCGCTGCGACTGAACAGCAGCGCGTAGCGCGGCGCCTCGAACCGCAGCGGGGCTTGGAACAGACGCTGGTAAGGCTCCAGATCCCGCGGCGCGCAGCCCTGAAAACTCACTTCCAAAGGCTGCAACACCGTTCCGGTCAGCCAGCGACAGAAGGTCAAGCAGCCGGCGAGCGAACCTTCCGCGCTTTGCCGGGCCGGCGGGAGACGATCACCGTGGATCACCAAGCTAAGTCGATAACCTTGCGAACATTCCTGAAAATCAAGGTCGGCACCCTCGGCAATGATCCGCTGGTAACGCACCAGCCTGGCAAAACCCTCCTTGAGATTACGGCTGGACATCAGCGCATAACCGACCACATTCAACGCCGCCGGCCTCACCTGCCGCGCCATGTCCAAACCGATTGCCGGATTGCCGGAAACCGCGACGGCGCGCTGCCATAGGCGCGTCATATCGTCCTGAGCGAAGCGAGCCTCGGCGTCATTCAGCGCCATGTAATCCAGGCTCAGCTCGTTGAACAGCTGGCGGCAGTCGATCCCTGCAGACTCGAGAGCCTGGACGATTCCCTGCGCCCAACTAGAGGAAGTGGTGCGTTCGGTCATGTTGCTTCTTGTTCTACGGATGGTCGGGCGGCTGCGTCCAAGGCTACTAAACTGGCCCTGATTGTCACTGACTCACAAGCCGCTGGATGACTAAGCTGTGCGACGACAATAACAGGAGGTACGCCATGAGTACGCAAACCGCCGAACGCTTCTCCCGCTTTGCCGATTTTTACCCGTTCTATCTTGCCGAGCACAGCAATCGAGCCTGTCGTCGACTGCATTTCATGGGCAGCTTGCTGGTCCTGATCATTCTTGGTTACGCACTGGTATCCCAGAAGTGGGTTTGGTTACTCGCCATGCCCTTGGTGGGTTACGGCTTTGCATGGATCGGCCATTTCGTATTCGAGAAGAATCGGCCTGCCACGTTTCAGTACCCGCTCTACAGCTTTCTCGGCGACTGGGTAATGTTCAAGGACATGCTGACCAGGCGTATCCCGCTCTAAATGCGACGGCACCGACATATCCGACCGATGCGTCACTGTTTTCGAACTGTGATTTGGCGATGAGGTGTCGCTTGGTTATGATCAGTCAGCTGCTGCTAGGGCGGCCTCCGCCGAGCCGCCCTAGCAGCCGCAAGACTGCCCCTGAAGCGCTTGATCCGTTCGTCGTTTGCAGAGTGACGAGTCCGCCAAGCACGGCGTCAGTCTGCTAGGCGCACGGAAAAAAGGCGTCGACAAACCATCAGGAACCGTACACATACATGACTTCCACCACGGCTGAGCGCCGCAATGGCCTCGCCACTCGTCCGTTGCGCGAGTATTACTCCCGAGTAATTGCGTACCTGACTTGCGCCGCCACGCTTGCGGCAGGCACCTACACCCATTATTTCTCGATGGACCTGCTATGGATGGTGCCGTACGCCCTGCTCTATCCGCATCTGGCCTATCACCTGAGCTATCGATTCAAGCGCGATCATCCAGAACGCACCTCGCAAACCCTGCTTTGTCTGGACGCTCTGAATGCAGGCGCCGGCATCCTGCTACTCGGCTTTTCTATCGTGCCCAGCCTGATGTTCCTACTTACGCTCGCCTTTAGCGCGCTGGTGAGCGGTAGCCTGCGCAATCTGGCATTGGCCATGGCGTGCGTTGCAGTGGGCATTGGCTTGGCGTATCTGGTAGCGCCGCTGGAATATCAGGGCACCACCCCCCCACTGGTTTCGCTCGCCAGCATCTTGTTCACCAGCTTCTACGTCTGCGCTACGGCTTACTTCGTTCACCAGCAGGGCCAACGGCTGGCCCAGGCCCGCAAGGAAATCGAAACAGAGCAAGCCAAAGCTGCCCGCCTGGCCCGTAATCTTGCCAAGTATCTTTCACCGCAAGTGTGGGAGTCGATATTCACCGGCAAGCGCAGCGTTCGGCTGGAAACACAGCGCAAGCGGCTGACGGTGTTCTTTTCCGATATCAAGGGCTTCACCGAACTGGCCGAAGAACTGGAAGCCGAAGCCCTCACCGACCTGCTCAACAACTATCTGAACGAAATGTCGAAGATCGCCCTCAAGTACGGCGGCACTATCGACAAGTTCGTCGGCGACTGCGTGATGGTGTTCTTTGGCGACCCTTCCAGTCAGGGTGCCAAGAAAGACGCAGTGGCGGCGGTGTCCATGGCCATCGCCATGCGCAAGCACATGAAAGTACTGCGCCAGCAATGGCGCGCGCAGGGCATTACCAAACCCATGGAAATCCGCATGGGCATCAACACCGGCTACTGCACAGTGGGCAACTTCGGTGCCGATACGCGAATGGACTACACCATCATCGGCCGCGAAGTGAACCTGGCCAGTCGCCTGGAAAGCTCAGCCGAGGCTAGCGAGATTCTGATTTCCCATGAAACCTATTCGTTGATCAAGGACGTGATCATGTGTCGCGACAAGGGGCAGATTCCTGTCAAGGGCTTCTCGCGGCCGGTGCAGATCTATCAGGTTGTGGACTTCCGCCGCGACCTTGGCGCCACCTGCAGTTTCCTGGAGCACGAGCTGCCCGGCTTCTCCATGTACCTTGACACCAACGGCGTGCAGAATTTCGACAAGGAACGCGTAATCCAGGCTCTGCAGCAAGCCGCTGAGAAACTACGCGACAAGGTCATCCTCTGATTTTCTGATCGCTGGCGGCCAGCCGTCGACTACCCGAACCTGGCCCAGCCAGCGGGCCTGCTTCGGGACAGCCGCAAAATGCTAACGCTGCGCAACTACCATCACGAACTCATCGCCCATAGCCACGAACACCCACAACTGGTGTTTGGCCTGAAAGGGCTTCTGGAATTCGAGATTGCCGGGCGCGGCAGCCGCGTCGGCGAGCAGAGTCTCGCAGTGATTCCGTCCGCCACGCACCATACCTGCGCCAGTGTTGCCGGCAGCCACTGCCTGGTGCTCGATCTCCCGTCCGAGAACTGGGTTCGCCAGCGTCTGGGCCACCACACCGAGCCCAGCCTGCGTCTGATCGATCGACCGGATACCGTGCGCCTGAGCGCAAGCCAGCAGAGCCTGGTCGCCTGGCTGGCGCACAGCCCGATCAATGATCCATTGATCGCCGAACAGGGCGCGGTGTTACTGCTGGCCAGTCTGGCAAATGGACAACAAATCCAGCACGGCCAGCACGCGCTGCCAGTCGCCGCCATCGACGCTTTCATCGATCAGCACTTATCTCATCCGCTTCAGGTTGCCGATCTGGCGCGTATCGCCGGGTTATCGGTAGCAGGCCTGCATGCGCGCTTTCTTCGCGAGATAGGTCGAACGCCGATGGAGTATGTGCGCCAGCGGCGCTTGCAGCGTGCCGAAGCGCTGTTGCACGACACCCGCCTGCCAATCGGCGAGATCGCCGCGCAGGTGGGTTATGCCTCGCAAAGCGCCTTCACCGCCGCACTGGTTCGCGCACGTGGATGCTCGCCGCGCACGCTACGCCGCGAGTTGCGCGACAAAACTGATGACTGACGCGACAGACACACGCCCTGCGACGGCCTAGCATGGCCCGGATTCGCAAGGTTCAGGTAACCATGACCCCACACACTTATTCCCGCACCGCTGCACGCATGCGCCACCCGCTCAGATCGACCGCCCAATGACGCCGCGTAATGCCCTGCTGGCCATCCACCTCGGTGCGCTGATGTTCGGCCTGTCTGGTGTGCTCGGCAAACTGGCGGAAAGCTCGGCACTGATCATCACCTTTGGTCGTGCGCTGTTCGCCGTGCTGGCCCTGCTGCTGGTGGCGCAGTTGTTGCGGCCCAGCGGCGCAACCCCAAACTGGCGGCAGCGTGGCGGCCTCGCCTTGGGCGGACTGTTACTGGGTGCGCACTGGCTGACATTCTTCATCGCGGTGAAGATCGCCGGCGTCGGTATTGCAACCCTGGGCTTTGCCAGCTTCCCCGCGTTTACCGTGCTGCTCGAGGGCCTGCTGTTCCGCGAACGCACCCGTGCCATCGAGTTCGCCATGGTCGGGCTGGTCTGTGCCGGCCTGCTGCTGGTTGCTCCGGCATTCGACCTCAACAGCGGCCCGACCACCGGCCTGCTCTATGGCGTGCTTTCAGGTCTGCTCTTCGCCCTGCTGTCCCTGCTCAACCGCGCCGTCACCCGCGGCCTCGATCCGGTTCGATCGGCTCTATGGCAGAACCTGGCGATCCTCGCCGGCCTGCTGCCATTCAGCTGGTCGGCGATCCCCGCGATACCGGCGCAGGACTGGCTTTGGCTGGCACTGCTAGGCGTGCTCTGCACAGGGCTGGCGCACAGCCTGTTCGTGGCCAGTCTGCGGGTGCTGAAAGCACGCACGACCTCGGTGATCTTTGCTCTCGAGCCGGTCTACGGCATCGCCTTCGCGTGGTGGCTGTTCAATGAGCAGCCAACACTGCGCATGCTGCTCGGCGGCGCCTTGATCATCATCGCGAGCGTGGTTACCAGCCGCCTGAAAAGCCCGTCAACCGCCGCCGCCAAACCCACCAACTGACACTTAGCGGTCGTTATGCCCCAATGAGCGCTGCGGATCGATGCAGTCCCGCACGCGCTGCTTGAGCTCCTTGGCCTCGGGAAAGCCACCATCGTTCTTTCGTTCCCATATCTGCACGCCGTCGCAGCTGATATGGAAGGTTCCGCCAGTGGCGGGCACCAGGCAAACGCGCCCCAAATCATCGGCGAAGGTCGACAGCAACTCCTGAGCGAGCCAGGCAGCTCGCAGCAGCCACTGGCACTGGGTGCAATAGGTGATGACAATTTCCGGCTTGGCTGAGGTCATACGTGGCGTCTCCGACAGGGTCACGGCAGCCTATAATAGCCGCCTTCCGCCACGTACCTCCTTGGTTCAGCCATGCGCCGCGTTTTGATTTCCATGCTGTTTTTGCTTGCCATGCCAATGGTTGTTGCACAACCGGCTCAGCCAAAGACCGGGCTAGTCCTATCTGGAGGCGCAGCGCGCGGGCTGGCACACGTTGGCGTGCTCAAGGCACTGGAGGAGCAAGGTGTACGCATCGACGCCATCGCCGGCACCAGCATGGGTGCTGTGGTTGGCGGGTTGTACGCTGCGGGGTACAGCGTCGCCGAGCTTGAACGCCTTGCACTGACGCTAGATTGGCAACAGGTACTCTCCGATGACCCGCCACGCCAGGACATTCCCTATCGACGCAAACAGGATGATCGCGACTTCCTAATCAAGCAGAAGCTCAGCTTCCGCGACGACGGCAGCCTTGGCCTCCCCCTGGGTGTGATTCAAGGCCAGAATCTCGCCCTGCTGCTCGAGCGCCTGCTGGTACATGCCAGCGACACCCGCGACTTCGATCAGCTGCCGATTCCCTTCCGTGCCGTGGCCACAGACATCGCCAACGACGAAAAAGTAATCTTTCGCAGCGGCCACCTGCCTCAGGTTATCCGTGCCAGCATGTCGATTCCGGCCGTATTCGCGCCAGTGGAGCTGGACGGCCGCCTGCTGGTCGATGGCGGCATGGTCGATAACATCCCGATGGACGTGGCCCGCGATATGGGCGTCGACCGCCTGATCGTGGTGGACATCGGCACCCCGCTCAAGCCACGCAAGGAGTTATTGACCGTCGTCGATGTGCTCAACCAGACCACCACCATGATGACCCGCCGCAACTCCGAGGCCCAGCTGGCCACGTTGCAACCGCAGGATCTCCTGATCCAGCCGCCGTTGGCCGCATACGGCTCCACCGACTTCGACCGTGCCGAGCAACTGGTCGACGCCGGCTATCGCGCCACGCTTGCACTGGAGGGTCGTCTGGCCGACATGCGAACTACGAGTGGCGGCAACCCGGCCCTGAGCCTGGCGCGCTCCAGCGACCCGCGCACACCGATGATCACAGCGATAGAGGTAGAGAACGACTCCAAGGTCAGCGATGCAGTGATCCGCCGGCATATTCGCCAGGAGCTGGGCGCTCCGCTGGACCTGGAGCATCTGCAGAAGGACATGGGCACGCTCTACGGTCTGGATTACTTCGAGCGTGTCGAGTATCGGGTCCAGCGTGGTGAGCTCGGCAATACGCTCATCATTAGTGCCCGCGAGAAGCGTACCGGCACCGATTACCTGCGCCTTGGGCTGAGCCTCTCGGACGACTTTCGCGGGGACAGCGTCTTCAACCTGGGAGCCAGCTATCGCAAGAACGGCATAAACGAGTTGGGCGCCGAATGGCTCACACGCCTGCAGGTGGGTGATCGCCAGGAGCTATACAGCGAGTTCTATCAACCGCTCGATGCCGGGTCGCGCTGGTTCATCGCGCCCAACCTGTTTCTCGAGGCCCAGAACGTCGAGTCCATTCTCGACAACGACCCGATCGCTGAATATCGCCTGCAGCGCTACGGTTACGGGCTGAACGTAGGACGGCAGATCGCCAACAATGGCGAGATCCGTTTCGGAGTCGGTCAGGCCTGGGGCGAGGCGGACGTGCGAATCGGCGAGCGTGACCTACCGGATTTCAGCTTCACCGAGGGCTATTACGAGCTGCAGTATTCCTTCGATACGTTGGACAACGTCGACTTCCCGCGCGAAGGCGAGGACATTCGCCTGACGCTGCGTCAGTACGACCCGACGCTCAGTTCGGACCAGCGCTACCGGCAGTGGAACATCAAGCTGGACAAGGCGCTCAGTCACTACGCCAATACCTGGGTATTGGGCGGGCGCTATGGACGCACGATGGACGATGCAGAAGTCGTGACCTCAAGCTTTCTGCTTGGCGGTGCCCGCCAGCTTTCGGGCTTCCGCCAGGACGCATTGGCAGGCCAGAACATCAGCCTGGCTCGTATGGTGTACTACCGCCGCATGACGCAGCGGTCATTTCTGCCGTTGTCATTCCCGGTCTACCTGGGTGGGTCGCTTGAGCGCGGTCGCGCCTGGAACAACGACAATGACTTCGACAGCGGCTATATAAATGCCGCCAGCATCTTCCTCGGGTACGACACGCCGTTAGGTCCGCTGAACTTCGGATATGGCGTCAATGACGAGGACGAACAAGCGCTGTACATGAATCTGGGTCGTAGCTTCTAAAGCAAATCTGCGGCACATCGGCCCAGACGCTGCGGGAAACAGCCCAAACCCCGCGCGGGTCAGGCCTGTAACGCAATGGGCCGCTGATCTGTAAAAGACAGGCGCCTGCCCTATTTGAACGCACTCACAGCACCTAGGGGGCAGAGAGCACGCACTTGCTTCAGCTAATCAACGCTTATCCAGATTGGCGAGAATACGCGCATGCACCTGCTGGCATTTGCGCAAATCCTCTTCGTCAATGCCGGCGAAGGCGTCATGCCGGACCTGCGTGGAAATGGCCTCGATCTTCTCGATCAGCGGCAATGCCGGAGCACCGAGGGAAATGCGCTTGGCCCGACGATCTTCGGCAGAAGCTTTACGATGCACCAGCCCCTGCGCCTCAAGGCTGTCCAGCAGGCGGGCCAGGGTCGGCCCTTCTACTGCGACGCTTTGCGCCAGCTCCCGTTGTGTGGGCTCATGGTCGAACCGGGCGAGGTGTAAAAGCACCAGCCAACGCGCCTGTGACAATCCGAGATCGGCTAAACGTCGATCCAGTTCCGCGCGCCAGCCACGCGAGAGTTGCGCCAATTGCATGGCAAAACGATGTTGCTCGGCGTACATGTACGGCCATTCCTGCAAAAACTAATTATTAGTGAGCTAACCACAGCTCTGAAAGGCAGGCAAGACGACCTTAGACCGTTGATAGGGCGGCAAAAGGCGTAATGATGGCATCGCCAAAGCTCAAGAGGCTGTCAGGCAGCCCCGGCGCGGCCTCCATAATGGGAGGCCAATATGCACCTGGTTACAATTCGAACTCGACCTGCAGGGCTGCACGCACGCAATAGAGCACCTGCTCTGATACACGACCGGCAAACTGCTCCGCCACAGCACTCACGGGCGGCAACTCGCCTTCGCCGTCCAGAAACGCCTCCTGAATCTCCCCAAGCATATCCTCAGGCAGGTCCAGCGCTTGCTCCAGGCTTAGCTGCTGCAACCCGATTGCCTCGGCGAGCATGGTGTAAACGTTCTTCTCGCTGCAATCGAGTTGACGAGCGATCTGTGCGGGCGTCATGCCGGAGCGCGCCAGGGTGATCAGTTCATGACGCAGATCGGCAGGCGATTTGGCCGCAGCTACATTGCCCTGTAGTACTTCCAGAAATGCTTGGCCATATCGCTCCAGCTTGCGCGCCCCTACCCCACTGATGGTGGCCATGTCCGACAGCGACGCTGGCTGGCTACGCAGCATCTCCAGCAGTGTGGCGTCAGGGAAAATCACATACGGCGGTACGCTGTGCTCCTCCGCCAACTTGCGGCGTAGTGTGCGCAGCGCTTCCCAGGTCTCACGCTCTTCGCTGCGCACCAGCTGACTGGCAGCGCTGGCGGCGGGCTTTGCGGTCTTGCTGGCCAATTCGCGACGCAACTCTAGGGTCACCTCTCCGCGCAGCAACGGGCGGCAACTGTCGCTCAGACGCAACCCGCCAAAGCCTTCGAGATCGACATCAGCCAGCCCCCTGGCCACCAACTGACGGAAAAGTGACCGCCACTCCGGCTCTGTAAGCGCTTTGCCGACACCAAATACAGACAGATGCTGATGGCCAAGGCCGCGCACCTTGTCGTTATCGCGTCCCAGCAGAACATCGACCAGATGCCCCACCCCATAGCGCTGTCCGCTGCGATAAATGGTCGAGAGCGCCTGACGCGCCGGTTCGGTGGCATCCCAGGTCTGAACGCCATCCACACAGTTGTCGCAATGACCACAGGGGTTGGGCAGCTCTTCATCGAAGTAGGCGAGCAGTACCTGCCGGCGGCAGCGAGTCTCCTCACACAGCGCCAGCATCGCATCGAGCTTGTGCTGCTCGACCCGTTTATGGCGCTCGTCGCCTTCGGAGTTATTGAGCATCTGCTTGAGGAAGATCACATCCTGCAGACCGTAGGCCATCCAGGCGTCGGCCGGCAATCCGTCGCGCCCTGCTCGCCCGGTTTCCTGATAGTAAGCCTCCAGGGATTTGGGCAGATCCAGGTGTGCGACGAAGCGTACGTTGGGCTTATCGATACCCATGCCAAAGGCAATGGTCGCCACCATTATCAGCCCTTCCTCGTTGAGGAACCGCTTCTGATGGTAGGCACGCAGCTCGCTGGGCAAGCCTGCGTGATAAGGCAGCGCCGGGAAGCCCTGCTCGGTCAGAAACGCGGCCAGGTCATCGACCTTCTTGCGCGACATGCAGTAAACGATACCGGCGTCGCCGCGTCGCTCGGCAAGGAAGCCCAGCAACTGCTTGCGTGGCTGCTCCTTGGGCACGATTCGATAGAATATGTTCGGGCGATCGAAGCTGGAAAGGAAGCGCTCGGCATTCTCCAAATGCAGGCGCTGAACGATCTCTTCCCGAGTGCGCTTGTCCGCGGTCGCCGTCAGGGCAACACGCGGCACTCCGGGGAATAACTCGGCAAGCTGGCCGAGCTGCATGTACTCAGGGCGGAAGTCGTGCCCCCACTGGGAGACGCAGTGGGCTTCGTCGATGGCGAATAAGGCGATATCTAGCCTTTGCAGGAACGCCAGCATACGCGGCTGGACCAGCCGCTCCGGCGCCAGGTAGAGCATCTTGATCTCGTTGCGGCGGATACGCTCGGCGATGTCACGCTGCTCGTCGGCGCCTAGCGTCGAATTGAGTGCCACGGCCGAAACGCCCAGCTCGTCGAGGGTCGCCACCTGATCGTCCATCAGCGCGATCAGCGGTGACACCACCACCGCAAGCCCTTCGCGCAAAAGCGCTGGAACCTGGTAGCACAGCGACTTGCCGCCACCGGTCGGCATCAGAACGAGCGCATCGCCGCCACTGCCGACACGCTCGATGATCGCGCCTTGGTTACCACGAAACGCGTCGTAGCCAAATACGTCTTTGAGGATGCGCTGTGCCTGGTCGAGCATGCCGGTCTCCGAAACAAGGCGCGCAGTATACGCGAGCGAACCGCGTAGTTAAGGACCGTTGCGCCGTTACAGATCAGATGCCGCTGTGCGCATGCATACGGAAGGCGAGTAGCCTGCGCCCCCCGCCTCGTCTAGAATCCCGGTTGTCTTCCAACCCCAAGGTAGTTCCAGATGTCATTCGCCGAGCAACTCGCCCGCCTGCAAGTCTTTCTTGATGCAGATGATCTGCACGAGGAAGCACTGGATTACATCGCCGCCCATGGCTACCTGACCGCGCTTTGTATCTGCTCCGAGCAGGTGCCCGAGCGCGAATGGATCGATGCCCTGTTCTCCGAGCCGCCCAAATACCAAGACGACACCGAACGTGAAGCCATCGAGGCTACGCTCATCCAACTCAAGGCACACATCGCGCGCCAACTGGCTAGCGACGAAGACATGGAGCTGCCGTGTGAGCTGGACCTGGGCGAAGAGCCGGACGAATCCGACCTGCGCGGCTGGTGCATCGGCTTCATGGAAGGCGTGTTCATGCGCGAAGCGATCTGGTTCGAGGACTCTGAGGAAGAAGTCAGCGAGCTGCTGCTGCCGATCATGGTCGGCTCGGGTTTGTTCGACGAGCAGCCTGAGTTCGCTGACATTGCCGATGACGCCGACTTGGTTGACGAAATGGTCGCGCAGATTCCGGAGTTGCTCACGGCGCTGTACCTGATCTGCCACGCCCCTGAGGAAAAGCCTGCTCTACTCAAGCCTCGTCGCCACTGACCCGTCGGCGTGCACCAGCCTTAGCGCAGGCTTTGGCCCACTGCGCGGATCGCCGGCCCGCGCTCTCGCTGCCCCCAAGCGGCCCGTTGGGGGCATTGCAGAAGGAGAGAGCCTTGCCCTACATGTCTCGGTGTTCGATCGTTCGGCACTTGCCAGCTAGCGACGAAACCGGCGTAAGCTGGCGCCGCAGTGCATTTCGCAGCACGCCGACAAGCGTCCCTGGATAGCATCGTGGCCCATCGAGATATTCAGCAACATCGCAACCCGCTGGTTCGTTCGCTACTGCTGGCGACAGGCTGGCTCGCGGTGGCGCTGGGGGTCATCGGTATCTTCCTGCCCGTCCTTCCAACCACGCCATTTCTTCTTTTGGCAGCCGCCTGCTTCGTGCGCAGCTCGCAGCGTTTCTACGACTGGCTGGTGGGCCATCCACGCCTTGGGCCCTGGTTTCGCGACTACCTGGAAGGCAACGGCATCCCGCTAAAAGGCAAAGCGTACGCAATTGCTACGATGTGGGTCAGCATCGGCATTTCCTGCTGGCTGGTTCCCCTCATCTGGGCTCGAATAGGCATGTTGCTAAGTGCGACGCTCGTGACCCTGTACATTCTCAAACAGAAAACGCTGACCGCTGGCAAACACTCTGCTGCGGAGTAAGGCGCTCTTTGGTCCGAGCCGGGCTTGGCACAGGCTCGGCAAGCGCTGATGTTCGCGCTCGGCTTTCTGCGCGTTATTGCCGGTCCGCATGGTTGCGACGATAGACCTCTTCGCCCATGGCATTGATCTGGCCCTCGATCAGCGCCTCGAACGGACGCAGCAATGCATCAAATTGACTGGGGGCCTCGAGGACATCCAGCGCCGTAACGATCGCCTCAATTGTCGATAGCGCGCCGGGCATTGGCGCCTTGCGCAACCGGTAGCGAGAAGTCAGCCCTTCAGGCAGTGCCACCCGCGGCAGCGCCGCCAACCATGGATTGAGATGCAGGATCTTGCGCGCCTTGCGCCATGTGCCATCGGGGACGATCAAACGTATGGGTGTTTCACTGCAGCCAAGCCTGCCGACGGGCACGGCATCATCGCCGGGGAAGAGCACATAACTCTGCAGTGCACCATCACAGTCGTCCTCGAAGTACTCGCCGACCTGCAGCGTCGCGTTACGCAGCCCCAAAGCCGCCAGCCTCGCCGTATTCAGGGCGTGCCCTGCTTCACTCGTATGCTGAAGTATCAGTATATGGGTACGGCTATCCAGCGCCGCCGGTATCAGCGCACACAGGCAGCGGGATATAGGGCGCTGACAGCGCGAACATCGTGGACGGGACATGATTCACCTCGGCGGCGGAGTCTGCCATATCAGGCAGCGATCTGCAGAGAGGCTATGCTTGCGCGGGTCCGTCAAAAGGAGCAGGCATGATCACCGTCCATCATTTGAACCACTCTCGCTCGCACCGCGTCCTTTGGCTGCTGGAGGAACTGGAGCTGCTTTACGAGCTGAAGCGCTACCCGCGAGATCCGAAAACGATGCTCGCACCGGCAGAACTGAAAGCCATCCATCCGCTCGGGAAATCGCCGGTCATCACCGATGACGACCTCACCCTGGCTGAATCGGCCGCGATTATTGAGTACTTGCTCGAGCGCTATGGAAACGGGCGACTGATGCCACAGAGTGGTGCCCCCGAATACCGCCGTTTTCGCTATTGGATGCACTATGCCGAAGGCTCTGCCATGCCGCCGTTGCTACTGAAGTTGGTATTTGATCGGGTTGCCGATGGCCCGATGCCATTCTTCATCCGCCCAGTAGCACGTGCGATTGCCAAAGGCGCCAATCGCGCCTTCATCGGCCCGCAGCTAAAGACCCATCTTGATTACATGGAGGCAGAGCTGGAAAAGTCGGAATGGTTCGCTGGAGAGGCTTTCAGCGCAGCGGATATACAGATGAGCTTTCCGATAGAAGCGGCCCATGCCAGAGCCGGACTGGACGAGAGTCGTCCCCGCCTAATGTGCTTCTTGCAGCGCATACAACAGCGGCCCGCCTATAAACGAGCCGTGGAGCGCGGAGGACCCGCCCTGCCCACCGCGTAGACGTCACCCAGCCTTAGCGGGAAGAGCGACGATCCTGTTCGCGGCGAGCGCGGACGGGAATGGGTTGCATACGAGGCGGCTCGATCAAGCCAAGAGCGATCGCCAGCTTCCAAAACATTTCATTGAGCCTTGCTTTCATGGTCAGACCCTCCTGCGAATAACGGGCTACATGGGAGCCATGCGGGCTTCGTGATCAGCATAATCCAACTTCCACCCCGGCGCTCGTGCGCATTGCTGCCGAAAGCCCCCGAACTACCGCCGCTTTGTTACGGCGCTTTACAACTGCGACCGGGGTGGCCCGAAGGCGTTCAACCAAATTCATCAACGGTGTTTCAATTACGGTCGGCCTTGCGCCGGTAAGGAAACACGTCGATCACCTTACCGCCGCGAATGGCGTCCTGCAGCCCCTTCCAATAATCAGCGTCGTACAGCTCGCCATGCAGGCTGGCAAATAGCCGACGCTGGCCATGGTCGGCGAACAGAAAGCGCGGAAACTCCTCCGGAAACACGTCGTTCGGCCCCACCGAATACCAGGGCTCCGACGCCATTTCATCCTCGGGATAGCGTGGCGGCGGGATGTGGCGGAAATTCACCTCGGTGAGGAAGCAAATTTCGTCGTAATCATAGAAAACCACTCGCCCATGGCGCGTAACGCCAAAGTTTTTCAACAGCATGTCACCGGGAAAAATATTGGCCGCAGCGAGCTGCTTGATGGCCAACCCATAGTCTTCCAACACCTCGCGCACTTGCTGTTCGCTGGCGTGCTCCAGATACAGGTTGAGCGGTGTCATGCGCCGCTCGGTCCAGCAATGGCGGACCAGCACGGTATCGCCCTGCACCTCGACCGTCGAAGGTGCAACCTCCAGCAGTTCGGCAAGGCACTCCGGATCGAATTTCGCTTTGGGAAAGCGGAAGTCGGCGAACTCCTGGGTATCGGCCATGCGCCCTACCCGGTCGACGCTCTTCACTAGCCGATACTTTTCGATCACGGTGGCACGGTTGACGCTCTTGATCGGCGAGAACCTGTCCTTGATCAGCTTGAACACGGTGTTGAAACCCGGCAGCGTGAACACCGTCATCACCATGCCACGCACACCTGGCGCCATGACGAAACGATCATCGATGTTGGCCAGATGATCGATGAGCGCTCGGTAGAATTCCGACTTTCCGTGCTTGTAAAAGCCAATCGAGGTATACAGCTCGGCGATGTGCTTGCCGGGCAGAATGCGCTTGAGAAAGCCAACAAACTCGGCAGGAATCGGCACCTCGACCATGAAGTACGAGCGGGTGAACGAAAAGATGATCGACACCTCGGCCTCGTCGGTGATCAACGCATCGGCCACGATCCCCTCGCCCTCGCAGTGCAAAAGCGGGATAACCAGCGGCCACTGTTCATCACAGGTAAAGATACGCCCAAGCAGATACGCCCCCTTGTTGCGGTAGAGCACAGAAACGAACACCTCTACCGTGAGTTCGGGGTCTTTGCAGACCCAGTCGGGCAACGTCTCCTGAAGCTGAGTCTGCATGCGTAGCAGGTCTCCCGACAGGTCACAGTACGGGACGGCAAAAGCGTAATCGCCCAGCAGCTGTTCCAGCATGCCGTTCAGATCGCCGTTAGGCCGGTAGGTGCGTGTCTGTGCCAGGCGTTCATGGGCGCGCACAGCGGGGCGCGTGGTATGGATGAACATGGTGCCGTCGCTGATGCAATCGTGGCTGAACAACCCGCAGAAGATCGAGTTGTACCAGGTCTCCGACAGCTCATCATCGAAGCGTGGATTGATCAGATCGATATACGCACTTTTGATTTGCGGCCAGGCATCGACCTGGAGCAGACCGGCTTGATCGAAATCGGCCAATAGGCGTCGTCGTGTTTCGCCGACTTTTTCTTCGTACAGATTGATCCGCGCAGCTGAGGCACGCTGCGCTTCCTGCCACTGGGCTTGCTCGAAGCGCGCCCGAGCGCCTTCGGTGATCAGGCGAAACTGCTCGCGGTAGTCGTCGAAGCCAAGAAGGATCTGCCGAGCCATTTCAGCGGCCAGTTTCTGCTGCACCATGATTCACCCGTTACTGGACATGAACGTCCGCCGAGCTTAGCAGCCAACAGTTTGAAAGTCGGTTTCGGATTGCCAGTCGGCGGATCGACGACAACACTTGCAGCTCCCTGAGTTGGAGTCCATCTGAATGCGCCCGCTCGACATGCTTCGCCTGCTCGCCCTCGCCGCCATCTGGGGCGCGAGTTTTCTGTTTCTGCGCATCATTGCGCCGGTGCTCGGTACCTTTCCCACGGCGTTCTTTCGTGTACTGCTGGCAACCGCAGGGCTGCTGGCCATCCTTCTGTTGCTGCGCACGCGCTGGGATTTCCGCGGCAAGCTGGGCTTGTGTCTGGCGCTGGGCGTGATCAATTCAGGCATCCCATTTGCCTTGTACTCGGTAGCCGCGCAACTTGTGCCGGCTGGCTATTCGGCAATCTTCAACGCTACGACGCCGATGATGGGCGTACTGATCGGTGCACTGTTCTTTGCGGAGGAGCTGACGCTAACCAAGTTGATTGGTGTCTTCAGCGGGCTCGGCGGCGTTGCGCTGCTGGTACGTATCGGCCCGATTCCTTTCGATATGGAGCTGCTGCTTGGTGCACTGGCGTGCCTGGGTGCCACCGCCTGTTATGGCTTCGGCGGCTTTCTCACGCGGCGCTGGATCAACCAGGGCGCAGGCCTCAACAGCGAGATGGTGGCCTTCGGCAGCCAAGTCGGGGCCCTGCTTTGCCTGCTGCCATTGTTCGCCCTGTCGCTGCTGAATGCGCCGCCTGTGAGTTGGGGCGATTCACGAGTCTGGCTAAGCCTGCTTGGGTTAGGTCTCGTATGCACAGCATTTGCCTACATCCTCTACTTCCGGCTGCTGGCGGATATCGGACCGGTGAAGACCCTGACGGTAACGTTTCTGATCCCGCCGTTTGGCGTTCTGTGGGGCGTGCTGCTTCTGGACGAGCCGCTGTCGTGGGCTTATGTACAAGGCGGCGCGCTGATCGCACTGGCGCTGTGGCTAATCTTGCGCCAAACACCCGCCACCCAGACACAAGCCGATTTGCGGCGCAGCTGATTCCGCCAGCTACGCCGCGCGCGCATTACTGCACCAGTTCCTGGTCGCTGAACATGTCGCTGAACAGCATGCTGGACAGATAGCGCTCGCCGGAGTCGGGCAGGATCACCACAATATTCTTGCCTTGCATCTCCGGCCGCTCGGCCATACGGACCGCTGCCACCATAGCTGCACCACAGGAGATGCCGCAGAGAATGCCCTCTTCGCGCATCAGCCGAAGAGCCATCTGCTTGGCCTCCTCGTCATCCACCAGCTCGACCCGGTCGACCATGGACAGATCGAGGTTCTTCGGCACAAAGCCTGCGCCGATCCCCTGAATCTTGTGCGGGCTGGGCTTGACCTCGTCACCCGCCAGAGTCTGACTGATGACCGGCGAGCTGGTCGGCTCCACGGCAACGCTGAGGATCTGCTTGCCCTTGGTGTTCTTGATGTAGCGCGACACCCCGGTGATGGTGCCGCCGGTGCCAACGCCGGCCACCAGCACATCGATACTACCGTCGGTGTCGTTCCAGATTTCCGGGCCGGTGGTCTTTTCATGAATCGCCGGGTTGGACGGGTTCTCGAACTGCTGCGGCATGTAGTACTGCTCCGGGTTCGAGGCAGCAATTTCGGTGGCCTTCTCGATTGCGCCTTTCATGCCCTTGGCCGGCTCGGTCAGCACCAGCTCGGCGCCAAGGGCTTTGAGCACCTTACGACGCTCCAGGCTCATCGACGCAGGCATGGTGAGCATCAGTTTGTAGCCGCGCGCCGCAGCGACGAAAGCCAGCCCTATGCCGGTATTGCCGGAAGTCGGCTCGACCAGCGTCATGCCGGGTTTGATCCGGCCACTGTCTTCGGCGTCCCAGATCATCCCGGCACCGATCCGGCACTTCACCGAATAGGCCGGATTCCGCCCTTCGATTTTAGCCATGATGGTGACGCCCTTGGGGCCGAGGCGGTTGATCATTACCAGCGGGGTGTTACCGATGGAGCGTGCGTTGTCTGCGAATATGCGACTCATGGGAATGCCCTGTCCGAGATGTACCAGACCGATCAGCCTATGCGCAGTCCAGGCGTCAGTCCAGCCGAACTCACGGTGGACAACCGGGGTCCATCGTCAACACCCGCTCATCCTCGGAATGCCATGACACGTCGCCTGCTACCTCTGTGGATCGTCCTCGCGCTCGGCCTGCTGCTGGTCCTGCTTCACGTCGCACTGCCCCATCTGGTACGCAATTACCTGAACGAGAAGATGGCCGACATGGGCGACTATCAAGGCCATGTGGAAGACGTCGACCTGGCCTGGTGGCGCGGGGCTTACCGCGTAGAAGGCCTACTGATCGAGAAGAAGGACAAGCGCGTACAGGCACCGCTATTAGAGGCACCAGCTATCGATATCGCGATTAGCTGGGACGGCATCCTGCGGCATCGCGAGATCGTCGGAGAGGTGGTTTTCGAGCAGCCACATCTGAATTTCGTAGACGGCGGCGAAAGCGGCGACTCGCAAAATGGTGAGGGTGTCGACTGGCGCGATCAGCTCGATGCACTGGTGCCAATCACACTCAACGAAATCCGTGTGGTCGACGGCCAGCTTTCTTTTCGCAACTTTTCCTCCGACCCACAGGTGCACGTCTACGCCAGTGACATCCAGGCCAGCCTGTACAACCTAACCAACACCGACGATGCCGACGGCACTCGCACGGCGGCGTTTGAGGGCACCGGCAAACTGTTCAACCAGGCACCGATCGAGGCGACTGCCAGCTTCGACCCTTTTACCGACTGGGAAGATTTCGAGGTCAACCTGCGTGTGACCGACGTACCGCTCAAACAGCTGAACGACCTCAGCCGCGCTTACGCCAAATTCGATTTCGCTGGCGGCACGGGCGACCTCGTAGTTGAAGTCCAGGCCAGCGACAGTCAGCTCGACGGTTATATCAAGCCGCTCCTTCGTGATGTCGATATTTTCGACTATGAGCAGGACATCAAGAACGAAGATAAAGGTTTCTTGCGCGGGCTCTGGGAAGCAGTTGTTGGCGGCGGTCAGGAAGTGCTGAAGAACCAGCGCAAGGACCAGTTCGCCACACGCGTGGAACTGTCCGGCACGACCGAGGACACCGATGTCAGCCCCTTCCAGGCGTTCGTAGCAATACTGCGCAATGCCTTCGTCGAGGCCTTCACAGCACGCTTCGAACGCGCGATGGGTGAAGAAGAGTAGCGCACTGCCGTCACCAGAAACGAGCGCACAGCCATTCAGTGACTGAATGATGCGCTCGCGTTCACAGCCGCACGGCCTTCCCTTATAGTCTTCAACCTGACTACAACGAGTGCCTGCGTGCCAGGCCCCGCCGAAGGAACCTGCAATGAAATTCGAAGGCACCCAGTCCTACGTCGCTACCGACGACCTGAAACTCGCGGTCAATGCCGCCATCACCCTGCAGCGCCCATTGCTGGTCAAGGGAGAACCCGGCACCGGCAAGACCATGCTGGCCGAGCAGCTGGCCGAATCCTTCGGTGCCAAGCTCATCACCTGGCATATCAAGTCCACCACCAAGGCCCATCAGGGCCTCTACGAATACGATGCAGTGAGCCGCCTGCGTGACTCACAGCTGGGCGTGGACAAGGTCCACGACGTAAAGAACTACATCAAGAAAGGCAAGCTGTGGGAGGCGTTCGAAAGCGACGAGCGCGTCATCCTGCTGAGCGATGAAATAGACAAGGCTGACATCGAGTTCCCCAACGATCTGTTGCAGGAACTCGACAAGATGGAGTTCTACGTTTACGAGACCAACGAGACGATCAAGGCGACTCAGCGACCGATCATCATCATCACTTCGAACAACGAGAAGGAACTGCCGGACGCCTTCCTGCGCCGCTGCTTCTTCCACTACATCGCCTTCCCCGACCGCGAAACGCTGCAGCGCATCGTCGATGTGCACTTTCCGAACATCAAGAAGGACCTGGTCAGCGAGGCGCTGGACGTATTCTTCGACGTGCGCAAGGTACCGGGGCTGAAGAAGAAACCCTCGACCTCCGAGCTGGTCGACTGGCTGAAGCTACTGATGGCCGACAACATTGGCGAGGCGGTGCTGCGCGAGCGCGACCCGACCCGGGCAATCCCGCCGCTGGCCGGCGCTCTGGTGAAGAATGAGCAGGACGTGATGCTGCTCGAGCGTCTAGCCTTCATGAGTCGACGCGCCAACAGCCGCTGATCGGCGCCGGCTTCGTTGGAGCCGGCCGCGTACTCATTGGAGGAAGAAATCATGCAAACGCATACCGGTAGTTGCCTGTGCGGCGTGGTGCGCTATCGCATCGACGCGCCCATCGACGAGCTGACTCATTGCCATTGCAAGATGTGCCGAAAGGCCCACGGCGCAGCTTTCGCCAGCTATGTGGGCGTACCGCTGGATACTCTGCACTTCATGGCAGGCAAGGATCAGTTGGGCGTCTACCACTCCTCCGAACACGTGACGCGTACCTTTTGCATCCGCTGCGGCTCCAACCTGCTTTTCGTCGACAACCGTGAACATGAGGTTGGCGTCGCTGCTGGCACGCTCGACTCGCCACTACCGGCTCCGCCGCAGTCCCACATTTTCGTCGACTCCAAAGCCGACTGGTACGAGATTCACGACGGCCTTCCCCAACACAAAGGCGACAGCACCAGCTGAGCGCCCCGTAAACAGCGCGCCATTCGCTGGCGCGTCAGAGGTTTCTGCCATGCTGCTTGGCCTGTTCAATGAGATGCGCGCCGCCAAGGTACCGGTATCGGTGCGCGAACTGCTGGATCTGATCGATGCGCTGAAGCATCGTGTCGTCTTTGCCGACATGGACGAGTTCTATTTCCTCGCGCGCACGGTGATGGTCAAGGACGAGCGCCACTTCGACAAGTTCGACCGGGCCTTTGGCGCCTATTTCAAAGGTCTGGAGAACCTGGACCAGCATCTCGAAGCACTGATCCCTGAAGACTGGTTGCGCAAGGAATTCGAGCGCAGCCTGACGGACGAGGAACGAGCGCAGATCCAGTCCCTAGGCGGCCTGGACAAGTTGATCGAAGAGTTCAAGAAGCGTCTCGAGGAACAGAAGGA